>OIXR01000016.1_pt1 | contig 168684 bp, 177 predicted proteins | sample 1587831 | NCBI WGS metagenome assembly OIXR01 (sample SAMN03283263) | human gut metagenome | biome: human-associated habitat; material: feces | host: Homo sapiens | place: USA | collected 2013
GCCCATTAAAGCGGTACGCGAGCTGGGTTCAGAACGTCGTGAGACAGTTCGGTCCTTATCTGTCGCAGGCGTAGGATATTTGAAGGGAGCTGTCCTTAGTACGAGAGGACCAGGATGGACATACCGATGGTGTATCAGTTGTCACACCAGTGGCACGGCTGAGTAGCTAAGTATGGAAGGGATAAACGCTGAAAGCATCTAAGTGTGAAGCCCACCTTAAGATAAGATATCCCATTGCGTAAGCAAGTAAGATTCCATGAAGACTACATGGTAGATAGGTTGGGGGTGTAAGTACAGTAATGTATTAAGCTGACCAATACTAATAGATCGAGGGCTTAACCACAAATTAAGCTCTAGGAAGAAGTTTTATTCTATGTATTTTTGAGTGTGCTAAAAAAGAAAGAAGCATACGAAGAATTTCTAGTGAAGATACATAGAGGAAATACCTGTACCCATACCGAACACAGAAGTCAAGCTCTAATGTGCCGAAAATACTTACGAGTTACCTTGTTGGGAAGATAGGCTTTCGCTAGATTTTTTTATTTATATTTAAATAAGAAAAGAAATTAGAGATTAAATTTTGTTTAATTTGTAATTTCTTTTTTTGTTTTAGAATTTATTTAAAGTGAGGAAATGAAATGGGAAGAAATATATGGAAAGCAGGAACTTTTGAATATCCTTTACCAGCAGTAATGGTAACTTGTGGCGATATGCAAAATAGTAATATAATAACGGTTGCATGGACAGGTATATTGAATACAAATCCAGCGATGGTATATATATCTGTAAGACCAACAAGATATTCATATAAGTTAATTAAAGAAAACAATGAATTTGTAATAAATTTAACCAATAAAAAACTTACATATGCAACAGACTGGTGTGGAGTACGAACTGGTGCCCAATATGATAAATTTAAAGAAATGAACTTGCACAAAGAAAAAGCACAATTTGTAAGATGTCCTTTGATAAAAGAAAGCCCAGTAGCAATAGAGTGTAAGGTAAAAGATATAGTACCACTAGGTTCACATGATATGTTTGTAGCAGAAGTCTTATCTATAGATGCAGACGAAAAATATATAGATGAAAATGGTGCTTTTGATATATCAAAGTGTGAATTAATTGCATATGCGAATGGTGGATATTATCCTTTGGGAAAAAAGGTAGGTAAATTTGGATTTTCAGTACAGAAAAACAAAAACAAAAAGAACAAAAAAAGAACAAAAAAACAATAATAAATCTATTAATATTGTTGACTTATTGAAAAAAACATGATAAAATATTCAAGCGTATGTATGAGATATTACATGGCTCACATCGTTTCAAAGAAATATAAGTAACGGAGGTGTATTATAGTGGCAGCAAAAGGAGCAAGAGAAATGATCATCTTAGAATGCACAGATTGTAAGAGAAGAAATTATACTACATTTAAAAACAAGAGAAATAATACCGAAAGATTAGAAATAGCTAAATATTGTAAATTTTGTAAAAAGCATACAAAACACAAAGAAACAAAATAAGCTGTTTTTAAGGAGGAAAGAAAATGGCCAAAGATAAGAAAAAGACAAATGCTAATGAGGATAAAACAAAGAAACATTTTTGGAAAGATTATAAATCAGAGTTAAAAAAAGTTAAGTGGCCTACAGGTAAAGAACTTTTAAGTAGTACTGCTTCTGTAATAGCAATAGTTTTTATTGTTGCAGCAGTTGTAATTGTTTTAGACTTAGCTTTTGAGGGATTAAGTAAATTAGAGGTAAAAGGAATAGAAAGTTTACAAAATTCTATTGTTATGCAAGACTCTAACACTACTATGAATTCAGAAGAAAATTTGTTATCTGAAAATGTAATCACTAATAATTTAGAATCTACACAAAATACAGTAGAATAAAACTTTAGCAAGGAGGCCAAATATGTCTCAAGAAAATGACATTCAACCTAAATGGTATGTTGTACATACTTATTCTGGTTACGAAAACAAAGTTAAAACAGATTTAGAAAAAACAGTAAAGAATAGAGAACTAGAAGAATATATTTTTGATATAGTAGTTCCTATGGAAGAACAAATAGAAATAAAAGATGGAAAAAGAAAGACAAACTTGAAGAAAGTTTTTCCTGGATATGTTTTAGTAAAAATGATTGTAACAGAAGAATCTTGGTATATAGTAAGAAATACTAGAGGTGTTACAGGTTTTGTTGGTTCAGGAACCGATCCGATTCCTCTTACAGAAGAAGAAATAAGAAAGATGGGATTTGAACTAACAGAAGTAAATGTTGACTATGAAGTTAATGATTCTGTAAAAATATTAAATGGACCATTAGAAAACTTTGTAGGAGTTGTACAAGAAATAAACAAAGAGAAACATAAAGTTAAAGTGTTAGTTTCTATGTTTGGAAGAGAAACTCCAGTAGAACTAGAGTTTTCACAAGTACAAAAAGTATAATATTGGAATTTTTAATTTCGATATAAGATACATAAAAACAATTAAAATCATTAAAGGAGGTGCAATTTAAGATGGCAGAGAAAGAAGTTGTAAATGTTATAAAATTACAAATTGAAGCTGGTAAAGCTACTCCAGCTCCACCAGTAGGTCCAGCATTAGGTTCAAGTGGTGTTAATATAATGCAATTTGTTAAAGAATTTAATGATAAAACTGCAAATCAACCAGGAATGATAATTCCAGTTGTTATAACAGTATATAAAGATAAATCATTCACTTTCATAACAAAAGTTCCACCAGTTGCTGTACTTATTAAAAAAGCATTAAAAATAGAAAAAGGTTCTGGAAAACCAAATAAAGATAAAGTAGCAAAAATAACAACAGAACAAGTTAAAGCTATAGCAGAACAAAAAATGGAAGACTTAAATGCAGCATCAGTAGAAGCTGCTATGAGTATGGTAAAAGGAACAGCTCGTAGTATGGGAGTTGTAGTTGTAGATTAGTAATAATATTGGGAGAATGAAAATTCGTTAGAACCATAGGAGGTAAAAATGAAAAAAGGTAAGAAATATCAAGAAGCTGCAAAGCTTATTGAAAAAGGTAAATTATATGAAGCTAAAGAAGCTTTAGAATTATTAGAAAAAATGCCTAAAGCAAATTTTGATGAAACAGTTGAGTTACATGTAAAATTAGGTGTTGATTCTAAACATGCAGAACAACAAGTTAGAGGTACTGTTGTACTTCCAAACGGAACAGGTAAAACTTTAAAAGTTCTTGTATTTGCAAAAGGTGACAAAGCTAAAGAAGCTGAAGAAGCTGGAGCAGATTTTGTTGGAGCAGAAGAATTAATACCAAAAATAGAAAAAGAAAATTGGTTTGATTACGATGTTATAGTAGCTACACCAAACATGATGGGTGTTGTAGGTAGACTAGGAAAGATTTTAGGACCAAAAGGATTAATGCCAAATCCAAAATCTGGAACAGTTACTATGGATGTAGCAAAAGCTATACAAGAAATTAAATCAGGAAAAGTTGAATATAGATTAGACAAAACTAATATTATTCACCTTGGATTTGGAAAGGTTTCATTTGGAGTTGAAAAACTAGAAGAAAACTATAAAACAGTTATCGATGCTATAATTAAAGCAAAACCAGCTGCTGCAAAAGGACAATATATAAGAAGTGTTGCGGTTGCAAAAACAATGGGACCTAGCATTTATGTTAATCAAAAATAATTTTATATAAGCCAAAGAAAGTAGGCAAGTAGTAAGTCCTACCGAGGCAAAGGTACGGACTTTCCTAATCTTTATGCCTCAACGATTTGGCTATAAGGATTAGGAATATTTTTTAGGAGGTGAATACTAAAATGGCAAATCAAAAAGCTATCGAAAGAAAACAATCAGAAGTATCAGCATTATCAGAAAAAATTAAAGAATCAAAATTAGTATTATTAACAGACTATAGAGGAATATCTGTAGAAGATGTTACAGGATTAAGAGCTAATTTAAGAAAAGCTGATTCTGAATATAAAGTTATTAAAAACAATATTACAAGAAGAGCTTTAGAAGAAGCTAAAATAGAAGGATTAGAAGATTTATTAGTAGGACCTACAGCTGTAGTTCTTTCTAGTGGAGATTACTTAGAACCTTTAAAAGCAGTTTATGAATATGCAAAGAATAACGAAACATATAAAATAAAAGGTGGAGTTATTGATGGAAAAGTAATGACAGCAGAAGAATTAATCACTCTTGCAAAATTACCATCAAGAGAAACACTTATATCTATGCTTGCAGGTGCTTTACTTGGAAATATTTCAAAACTTGCAGTTGCATTAGATCAAGTTAGAGTTCAAAAAGAAACTAATGAATAATTAATAAAAAATTAGAGTAGTGGACTTAAACCACAATTATAAAAAATAGGAGGAAGTAAAAATGACTATAATTGAAGAATTATTAGAAAAAATCGATGGTTTAACAGTTGTTGAATTATCAGAATTAGTAAAAGGAATTGAAGAAAAATATGGAGTATCTGCAGTAGCAGCAGCTGCACCAGCAGCAGGAGCAGCAGCAGGAGCAGCTGAAGAAAAATCATCTTTTGATGTTGTATTAAAAGATGTTGGAGCTAACAAAATCCAAGTAATCAAAGTTGTTAGAGATGTAACAGGATTAGGATTAAAAGAAGCTAAAGAATTAGTAGACGGAGCACCAAAAACAGTTAAAGAAGGAGCTTCTAAAGAAGAAGCAGAAGAAATTAAAGAAAAATTCTCAGCAGCTGGAGCTGTTATAGAATTAGCATAGTTAAATGCTTTTAAAAAAGAAATTGTATTTTCAAATGCAATTTCTTTTTTTGTATGTTATAATCCTAAAAAAGGAGGTAAAGCCATGGAAAAATATGTTGGAATTATTGCTGCTATGCCAGAAGAAATGGAAGCAATAAAAAATAAAATGGTAAATGTAAAAGAAGTAGATATTTTAAATTTAAAATTCTTTGAAGGAAAAATTCAAAATCAAAAAATAGTATTAGTAAAATGTGGTGTAGGAAAAGTAAATGCAGCAAGAACTACACAAATAATGATAGATAAATTTGATATATCTTATATTATAAATATTGGTTCAGCAGGAAGTATAAATGACGAAATTGATTACGGTGACATTGTAATAGGTAAATATGTATTGCAACATGATTTTGATATAACAGCATTCGGACATGAAAAAGGATATATAAGTAATATTGGTGTAAAATTAGAAAGTAATTCTAAATTAATAAAAAGATGTGAATATGTTATAAAAAATATGAAGGAAAATTTATATAAATGCGTAATAGGAACAATTGCAACAGGAGATATATTTTGTACAAGTAGAAAGATGAAAGAAAAGATACGTACAAAATTTGATGCAGATTGCGTAGAAATGGAGGGAGCAGCAATTGCTCAAACTGCCTATTTATCAGATACGCCATTTATTATTATTAGATCAATTTCGGATAGTCCAAATGAAAATAATCAAATTGATTTTAATAAATATTTAAAAATGGCAGCTAATAGATGTGCTATATTTATAGAAGATTTAATGAAAGCAAACTAATTGACTTTTTAGTGGATTCATTATATACTAATACCCAGGAAATAGAAAAAATATAAATCATATTTCTAAGGAGAAGAATAAGAATGCATAAAAAGAGATTAATAATAGCTTTAATAATTATCGTTAATTTAACTATAATGACAGTTGTTTCAAATGCATCAACAAAGGGAGTAATTACAGGAGAAACAGTTAAATTACGTAAAGGACCTAATTTAGAATCAGGTCTTGTAACATTACTTTCAGTTGATAATAAAGTAGAAGTACTTTCTAAAGAAGGCGATTGGTATAAAGTAAAATATAAAGACAATACAGGATATGTCTATGCTGACTACATAAAAGTAAGTGGAGAAGTGAAAGAGAACTCTTCTAGCAAAAATAATCTAGAAGAAAATACTAATGTTACTGTTGATAATGTATCAAACGAAATAACATCTTCACAAGAAAATACTGTATCAAATAATACTGTTCAAAATAATATAATTACAAATAATTCTGTAGAATTACCAAATAATGAAGAAATTTTAGGAAAACAATATAAATTATTAGAGGATACACAAATTAAGATATTACCTTTAATAAATACAGAAACAGTTGAAATATTAACAAAAGATTCAATAGTTACTGTAGAAGATGAAGCAAATGGATGGGTGTTTGTAAGTACAGACTTATGCTCAGGATGGCTAAGAATGGGAAAACTAGTAGAGATACGACCAGAAGATACAAAACCAGTTGAACCAGTAGAAACAAAACCGGAAGAGAAGGTAGAAAGTCAAGAGTCAAAAGTAGGATTTATTAGTGCAAGTAGTGTAAATGTTAGAGAGGGAGCTAACACTTCTAGTAAAATTATAACAACATTAACAAGAAATGCAAAAGTTACTATAGAGAATGTAGAAAATGGATGGGCAAAAATAAAGACAGAAAAAGGAACTATAGGATATGTTTCAAATGAATATATATCAGATAAACAAGTTAAAGAAACTAATAGAACAGATGAAACAAGAGAGCATAGAGCTGTAAATTTACCAAATGTAGAAAATAAAGAAGCTACTACAGCTAGTGTAAGCAATAAAGGTCAAGAAGTTGTACAATATGCAAAAACTCTATTAGGAAAATCATATGTTTATGGTGCAGAAGGACCAAATTCATTTGACTGCTCAGGATTCACTAAATATGTATATAAAAAGTTTGGTATAAATTTAGCACATTCAGCTACAGCTCAATCTAATGTAGGAAGAACGATAAAAAAAGAGGATCTACAGCTAGGAGATATGGTATTTTTTTCACAAGCAGGTAGTCCAATAGGGCATGTTGGAATATTTGTTGGAAATAATAGTTTTATACATGCTGCAAATCCAAAAAAGGGAGTTGTAATAACATCATTATCAGATAGCTATTATTTAAAAAATTATAAAAAAGCTACAAGAGTGTTATAATGGGGCAAAAAGAAAAGAGGAAATTTGAAAAGGCCAATTATAATATTATTAATTTCATATATTATAGGTATATTAGGGGGATTATATTTAAAAGATATAATCTTCTTTTTGTTTATATTTAGCTTGACTTGTTTTTATATTTGTATAAAAAATATAAATAAAAAGTATTTTAGATTTCTGAGAAAATTTTTTAGAAGATACACAGCTATATTAATTATATGTAGTATAAGTTTGGGATATTATTATACAAATGAATTAGAAAATAAATATAATAATTTATATAAGGAAGCAGAAGAAATTAAAGAATATGCTTTGATTGTTAGTGAGAAACAAGAAAGCAAATATAAAGATTCCTATAAAATTAAAATTGTTAATAGTAGAAATAAAAAAAGAAATAATACACATTTGTATATGCGTGTAAAAAAGGGAAGTAATATAAACTATGGAGATATGATATTTATTGATGCAAAATTTTTAGAACCAGAGATAGATAGAAACGAAAGAGGCTTTAACTATAAAGAATATTTAAAAACAATTAACATATATGGTACACTAGAAACTAATAAATATACAATTATAAAAAGAGAAAAGATAAATAAAATATTACTATATACATCTAAACTAAAGAAAAAATTAAAAGATAATATTTGCAAGGTAATAGAAAAAGAAGAAAATGAGAAATTAATTATAGCTATGATTTTAGGGGATACAGATGAACTGAGTGATGATATAAAAGAAGATTTTTTAAACAGTAATTTATACCATATTCTTTCGGTATCTGGTGGACAAGTTTCCAACATTATTATTGGAATTACGATTATATCTAAAATATTAAAAGCTCATAAAAGAATACTTAATATCTTTTGTATAATTATATTAATTCAATTTATGTTCCTTACCGGATTAACACCATCAATAATTAGAGCATGTATTATGTGTATAATAAGCTTAATTGCAAGTCTTTCATTTAAAAGATATGACATTGCAAATAGTTTAGGTATTTCATTACTTATAATTTTATTAAACAATCCACATTCGATTAATAGCTTAAGCGTATTACTATCATATTTCGGATTTTTAGGAATAATTATTTTAGGTAGTCCTTGTATAAAAAAAATAAATGAAATAATAGGAAATAACATTATACGATATATTTTAAATATAATAATTAGTTCTATTTCTGCACAAATTTTTATTTTTCCAATTATATTATATATTTTTGGAACAATTTCATTAACATTTATGTTTTCAAATTTATTTATTATTCCGCTTTCATCTATAATAACAATTATTGGATTTTTTATTATGATATGTCCTCTGAAAATATTCGGATTAGTAGAGCCTATTATAGAAATTACAATAAATATAGTCAAATTTTTCGCTAATATGAACATTTCTAAAATCTATTGCATAATTCCAAGCATCATTCAAATTATAATTTACTATGTTATAAATATTTACTTATACTATATGATAAGAAGAGATTATATTTATAAAATAAAACACTTTATAAAAAAATATGGAAAAGCGATTGTTATAATTATTACTATTATTACAGTCTTAAGAATCCTAAGCACTAATAATTTAGAAAATTGTTATATAGATTTTATAGATGTAGGTCAAGGAGATGCTACATTAATTGTTACAAATACTAATAAAAAAATATTAATAGATGGAGGAGGGAGTGAGTTTAATTCTGACTTTGACGTTGGAAAAAATACGCTATTACCACACTTATTAAAGAAAAAAATTAATAAATTAGACTATGTTATAATTTCACATTTTGATTCAGACCATGTGGGAGGAATATTAACAATATTAAATGAACTAAAAGTAGAAAAAGTAATAATAGGAAAACAATTTGAAACTTCACAAAATTATGAAGAATTTATTAAAATAATGGAAAAGAAAAAAATAAAACTTTATGTTGTAGAAACTGGTCAAAAAATAAAAGTAGATAAAGATACAACTATGGATATTTTATGGCCAGATACATCAAATATAATTAAAGAAAATATATTAAATAACAATTCTTTGGTATGTAAATTGAATTTTAAGGATAAATCAATGTTATGTACAGGTGATATAGAAGAAATAGCTGAGAAGGCAATTTTAAGCAAATACAGTGACAATTTAAATATACTAAATGCAGATATTATAAAAATAGCACATCATGGTTCTAAAACCTCGTCTATTACACCGTTTATAAATAAAGTAAGACCTAAAATAGCTTTAATAGGAGTCGGGAAGAATAATAAATTTGGGCATCCGAATTTTAAGACTATAGAAAATTTAGAAAAGATGGGAGTCAAGATTTTTAGAACGGACGAAAATGGGGAAATACAAATAAAAATAACAAATAGAAGTGAAATTATAACTAAAGTACATTTAAAGAGTAGATAAAATAGTTATATTTGTATAAATTTACTAAAAAACTTACATAATAGTACTAAACAGTTAAAAGGCAGGGATTTATATGAATAAATTTAAAATAGCTATAATTTCGATATGTACAATAATTTTACTTATAATAACAACTGCTGTAGTTTATGAAAATATAAAATATGATAAGATAGCAAAAGAGGAAAACAAAATAACAGATGAATGTGTTTATGAATACAAAAATGAAGAAGATAAAATTAATGAAATAGAAGCAAGTGAAATAGAAACAAAAATTTCTCCAAATGCAAAATTAATAATTAAAAAATATTATAAAGAATGTGGTCATACTGCAGAAGAAATAAAAACAGTTACTAATGATATGGTAAATAAAAATAAAGAAGAAATGGAAAAATTATATCCAGATTATAACATAGAGAAGTTTTTAAATAATGAAATTATATTAAAAAAGGAAGAGGAAGGACAATGTAATGAGCATTATATTATAAAAGATGAAAATAGTAATATTATTATTTATAGAGTGCTTAATGATGGAGCAGAAGAAGTATATCAAAATACAGGGATTTCCACAGAATATTTACCAGAAACAGATAGAATAAATTTAAAATCAGGAGTAAAAGTATTTGGAATAGAAAACTTAAATAGTATAATAGAAGATTTTGAATAAAATAAAAGACAGTTCTATTTTTTAGAACTGTCTTTAGTTTTGTCTATAAATTGCTCATTTATTTTTAAGCTTTCCTTTTTTAAATAACCTTGTACATAAAAAGCTTTTATATACATAAGTAAAGAGAATATTGTAGAAATTAATGCTAAGTAGTAGATATATAAGCTAAAGTCAAATGTAAAGTTGAATTCTTTAATAAATAGTGAACATACAATAGCTATATAAAATAAAACTGTAGCAAGCTTTCCATACCATTTGCTTGAGACAACTAATTCTTTACCATATAAGAAAGATGCACCTGCAACCATAATAAATTCTTTTAAAATAACAATAATTATTATCCACATTGGAATAATATTTTTTAAAGCTAAAGTAGCTAAAGTTATTATTTGTGTGCATTTATCTGCTAAAGGGTCAATTAGTTTTCCAAAATTGGTTATAAAATTAAACTTTCTGGCAATAAAACCATCTAATATATCGGTTAAACCAGAAACCGTGAATATTACAAATGCTGCTAAGTATTTATCATTAGCTAAATTTAATACAATAAATGGTATAAGTATAAATCTAAATATTGTTAATATATTAGGAATGTGTTTAGCAATTTTTTTCATTAATAATCCTCCATTAATACAATTATAATATTGTGAATGTTAATTCATCATTTTCTAAATTTACTTTTATAGTATTTCCATTAACTATTTCTTGTCTTAAGACTTTTTCAGATAGTTCATCTTCAATATAACGTTGAATAGCTCTTCTTAAAGGTCTAGCTCCGTATTTTAAATCTGTTCCTTTATGCATCAAATATTTTTTTGCATTATCGCTAACTATTAAACTAATATTTTTATCTTCAAGAGCTCTATTAGTATCTGCAAGCATTATATCTACAATTTGAATTAATTCATTTTCTGTTAAGCTATCAAAAATAACAATTTCATCAACTCTATTTAAAAACTCAGGTCTAAATGTTTCTCTAAGGCTAGATTCTATTTTTTCTTTATTAAATGTTTTTGAAGAATTAAATCCAATAGAATTTACATTAACATTAGAGCCAACATTTGAAGTCATTATAATAATTGTATTTTCAAAACTTACTGTATTGCCTTGTGAATCTGTAAGTCTACCATCATCTAAAATTTGTAGTAATAGATTAAATACATCTGGATGAGCTTTTTCTATTTCATCAAAAAGAACAATTGAATATGGCTGTCTTTTTACTTTTTCTGTTAATTGACCAGCATCGTCATAACCAACATAACCTGGAGGTGAACCAATTAATTTAGAAGTAGAGTTACTTTCCATATATTCAGACATATCTACTCTTATAATCATTTCTTCGTTGCCAAACATTTCGTATGCTAGCGATTTAGCAAGCTCCGTTTTTCCAACACCTGTAGGACCAACAAAGATAAAAGAAGGTGGTCTTTTTGTACTTTTTAAGCCTGCACGATTTCTTCTTATAGCACGTGCAACGCTATTTACAGCCTCATTTTGACCAATTATTCTATTATGAAGGTTCTTTTCTAAATTTAATAATTTTTCTGTTTCTGCTTCTGTTATTTTTGTAACTGGAATTTTTGTCCAACTTTCTATAACTTGAGCTATATCTTGTATAGTTAAATTTGGAATAGTTAAATTATCTTTTATTTCTTCAATTTCTTGATTTATAGAACATTCTGTAGCTTTTAATTTAGCAGCTTTTTCATAATCTTGGTTGGAATCTGCTTCGCTAGTAGATTTTGCACTTTCTGCTGCTATTTCTTCTTGTTCTTCTCTAATTTCGTTTAATCTTTTTTCTAAAACTTGTAATTTAAATAAATCCTTATTATTTAGGTTTATTCTAGAACAAGCTTCATCTAAGATATCAACAGCTTTATCTGGTAAAAATCTGTCATGAATGTATTTTTCAGACATAGTAACAACTTTTTCAATTACATCTTTAGAAATCTTCACACCATGGAATTTTTCGTAGTATTGTTTAATACCTTCTAATATTTCTACAGAATCTTGAATACTAGGCTCTTGCACAATTATAGGTTGGAATCTTCTTTCTAAAGCAGAATCTTTTTCTATATATTTTCTATATTCTTTTAATGTAGTAGTACCAATTAATTGAAGTTCACCATTAGCTAAAGAAGGTTTTAATATATTTGCTGCATTCATAGAATGATCTGCATCTCCACCACCAATAATATTGTGAATTTCATCTATAACTAATATAATATTTCCTAAATCTTTACATTCATCTACTAAAGATTTAATTCTAGATTCAAATTGACCTCTAAATTGAGTTCCAGCAATTAAAGCAGTCATGTCAATTAAATAAATTTCTTTATCCAATAATTTAGGTGGAACTTCTTTGTTAGCTATTTTTATAGCTAATCCTTGTGCTAAAGCAGTTTTACCAACACCAGGTTCACCAATTAAGCAAGGATTGTTTTTAGATCTTCTATTTAAAATTTGAATCATTCTTTCGATTTCTTTACTTCTACCAATTACATTATCTAATTCATTATTTTTTGCTTTTTGAGTTAAATTAGTACCATATGAATCCAAAAACTTTTTCTTCTTTTTCTTTGTTTTAGAAGATTTTTTTTGTTGCTTAGAATTATTAGAATCAGATTCGTTATCATTATTATTGTTATTAGGAGTGATAAGTCCTGCAAATAATGAATCTAAAGGCATACTATTTTTATCCATAGAATCTTCATCAATATCATTTGGGTCTATGCCTAGATTAACTAAATTTAAAGATTCTAAATTTAAATTTTTGGATAAATCTTTAAAAAGAGATTCTAATTGGTTAGACATATTATTTGGATCTATATTATTATTTAAGATGTTATTTTGTTTTGCTATAACATCTAATGGATCAATTCCTTTTTTCTTTGCACAATCGAAACATAAACCCTTTAAAGATTCTTTTCCATCTTTATCTGTTGAATTTATGAATATGATTGCAGTATTCTTTTTACATTCTGAACAAATCATTAATTAAGTTCTCCTTTATCGAAAATTTATGTATTTATACAATATATATAATATTATATTATTATAGCATAATAGTCAATGTTTTCAAACAATATATGTACTTAAAAAAGTTGAAAATTATATACCTAAATGTTATAATTAGATAGAAATTTATAAAAAGGAGTAAATATGAGAAAAGTAAAGATACCTAAAAGCCAAATTTTTTGCTTTGTTCTCATAATTATTGTATGTATAATTGCTATTGTAGAAGCATTGTATTATGTAATGAATCCAAAAGCTTTAGATAATAAAAATACAGGTGAAAATTCGGAAAATAATAATACAATATCTAATGTGAATTTAGCAGATAATTTTGATAACATATTTAAAAACACATTTAAAAATAGCAACACATCAGAAGAGGCAAAAAAAATACTAGAAGATAAAGATTATATATATACAGAATATGAAAAGAATGAAGTGAATTCAGGAAATTATGAAATAAATGTAAAAATACCAATTATTAATATAGATTCTGAAGAAGTAAAGTCCTATAACGAAGATATAAAAAAAGTTTTTAAAGATAAAGCAGAAAGTATATTAAATGGAGGAGCGAATAAATCTATATATTCAGTTGATTATGAAGCTTGTTTAAACAATAATATTTTATCAATAATAATAAGATCAACTTTAAAAGAAGGAAATAATCCACAAAGAGTAATTATACAAACATATTGCTATAATGTTAAAGAAATGAAAAAAGTAGAATTTTCAGAAGTTATGAAAATTAAAAATTTAGACAAAGCTGTAGTACAAGAAAAAATAAAGAAACAAATACAAGGAAAACAAGAAGAAGCTAAAGCATTACAACAATTAGGATATGATGTTTACACAAGAGATTTAAGAAGTGATAGATATGAAGTAGAAAATATTTCAAATTTCTTTATAGATGAAGCAAACAATGTATATGTTATATATGCATATGGAAATTCTAGTAATACAGATGTAACAGATATAATAACATTTTAAAAACAACAATATTTATTATTGTTGTTTTTTTAAAAATAAAAAAGAGTACCTAAGATTTTATATAAAATGCAATTTTAATAATATCTTAGGTAGTAAATAAAAAAGAAGCACTTTTAAGTGCTTCTTTGAAAATAAAAGGGGATGTTTTTAAACATACAGCCAGTAATTGGAGTAATAAGTATTACTGACTTCTCCTATAATATAACAATTAAATTTGTTCATTCTGTGAACTTAAAGTGATATGTTTGAAAAATATAACTAATTATTTGATGAAGGTTGTTCTTGTAATACCACTTTACATTCCACTTCTTTTCCATCTCTGTTTACTTTTAGAGTGATTTCATCACCAATTTTATAAGTGTTTTTTATACTATTTAATTCATCCATTGTTTTTATAGATTTTCCTTGAATCTCGATAATAACATCACCTGGCTTTATTCCAGCTTTTTCAGCGGCGCAGAAAGGTTCAACAGAAACTACGTAAACACCTTCTACTAATTTATTTGCTTTGGCTGTTTGCTCATTTAAATCTCTACCAGTTAAACCAATATAAGGTCTTACAACTTTACCATCTGAAATTAGTTGCTCGAATATAGGTTTTGCAGAATCGATAGGAATTGCAAAGCCCATACCTTCAACACCAGTACCATTTAATTTTAATGTATTTATACCAATAACTTTTCCTTCTCCATTTACTAAAGCTCCACCACTGTTACCAGAATTTATGGCAGCATCTGTTTGAATTAAATTGTAAGTATTACCATCTGTACTAGTAATAGTTCTATTAACAGCACTTATAATACCAGAAGTTACAGAGCTTTGCATTCCAAGAGGGTTACCAATAGCCATAGCAAATTCACCAACTACGATATTACTAGAATTTCCTAATTCTGCAGGTGTTAAATTTTTCTTGTCTATTTTAATAACTGCTAAGTCTGTTTGAGAATCGGTTCCAATAACTTTTGCTTCATATTCTGTAGTATCATTATATAAAGTTACTGTTATTTTATTTGCTTCTGAAACTTGATAATAAGAAGAATCATTAGAGCCAATAACATGGTTATTAGTTAGGATATAGCCATCGTCGCTAATAATAATTCCTGAACCTTCTGCAGAAGCTGCTTGTGAACCACTAAATATAGAATTTACAGTATATGAAACTTTAATTCCAACTATTGATGGTAATACTTTAGAAGCTACATTTGTAGCTGTATCAGAGTAGTTTGATAAAGAAACTAAATTACCGAGTTCCTACAGACTGAACAGTAGTATCTTTTGATTTTGATGTTAAACCTAGGATATTATTTCTAATTGTTGGAATACCAAAGCAGGTACCAACAACTAGAGCGGCACCTATAACTCCAGAGCAAAATGGAATTAAGACCCCTTTTCCAAAACTAACTTTTCCTTTTTCTTTAAAATTACCATTATTTTTAGGAACATTAAACTTCTTGTTTTCTGTAGTATTTTGATTGTTTTCTTCCATATAATTACCTCCATTTGTAATATCTTATACTAAACTAATTAAAAGATACAATAGTTTTGTGAAAAAACTGTGAAAAATGTGTAGTTCTTTATTGTAATAATGAAAAAAAGAATATATAATAAGAAAAATTGGAGGCAAATATGAAGAAAAAAGGATTTTTAAATCTTAAATTAATAGTAATAATATTAACGATAATAGTATTAACAGTAACAGCTGGATTTTATATAAAAAATAATTTTTATGATCAAAGACTAAAAAATTTAAGTACGACAATGTTACAAATACAAGCAAAGGTAAAGGTTATAAATGAAAAAAATAAATTAAATGATACAAGTGATTATATAGGTAAAGAAATTTCAGAAGAAGACTTAAAAAAAATAAATATAGAAAATAATGGAATGATAAAAGTTTTGGATAAAGAAGAATTAAATAATTTACAAATAGATACAAAAAATGAAAAGCAAACTTTTGCGATAGACTATAAAACAGAAGAAGTATATTATTTAGAAGGATATGAAAATGATGATGACATATTATATTCATTAACAGATATTAATAAATTAGCAGTTGAATAATGGAGGAAATATGAAGGAAAAAGAAGAAGAAAGATTAAAAGAACTAAAGAAAATAGAACTTAAATTTCATGAAGATGGAATAAAATATATAGCAGGAATTGATGAAGCTGGAAGAGGCCCTTTAGCTGGACCAGTTGTTATAGGATGTGTAATAATGCCAGAAGATTCGATGATAGAAGGTATAAATGACTCTAAAAAGGTTTCAGAAAAAAAGAGAGAAAAATTATATGATGAAATTATAGAAAATGCTTTAAGTTGGTCTGTTGCAATAATAGACAAACAAGATATTGATGAACTTAATATTCTTAATGCAACAAAAAAAGGAGTTACAGAAGCAATAAAAGGATTAGAAACAAAACCAGAATTAATTTTGGTAGATGCATTAAATGGAATAGATACTTGCAACATAAAATATGATTCTATAATAAAAGGAGATGCAAAATGCTATAGTATTTCAGCAGCTTCAATTCTTGCAAAAGTTACAAGGGATAGAATTATGAGAGAATGGGATGAAATTTATCCACAATATGGTTTTGCAAAAAACAAAGGATATGGTACAAAAATGCACATAGAAGCACTTAAAGAATATGGACCTTGCCCAATACATAGAAAGACATTTATAAAACATTTTGTAGATTAAAATATGGAGATTTAGTTATGGATATTATAGATATTATTGCTAAAAAAAGAGATGGAAAAGAACTGGAAACGGATGAAATAAATTATTTTATTAATAATTATACATCAGGAAGAATAGAAGATTACCAAGCTTCAGCTTTGGTTATGGCAATATATATAAATGGAATGAATTATAGAGAAATAAAAGATATGACCATGGCAATGGCAAATTCTGGTGATATTTTAGATTTATCAGAGCTTGGAAGAAATGTAGTAGATAAACATAGTACAGGAGGAGTAGGCGACAAAGTAACTATAATTTTAGCTCCATTAATAGCTTCATTAGGAATTCCTGTGGCTAAAATGTCGGGAAGAGGATTAGGCTTTACTGGTGGTACTGCAGATAAAATTGAATCGATTCCTGGGTATAATACAGAGATTTCTGAAAAAGAGTTTATTAATAATGTAAAGAATATAGGAATAAGTTTAATTACACAAACCCTTAATTTGGCGCCAGCAGATAAAAAAATATATGCTTTAAGAGATACAATTGCTTGCACAGAAAGCATACCACTAATTGCTTCTAGTATTATGAGCAAAAAAATTGCAAGTGGTGCAAACAAAATTGTTTTAGATGTAACTTGTGGTTATGGAGCATTTATGAAAGATATAAAATCTGCCAAAGAACTTTCTGATACTATGATTAAAATAGGCACATTGGCAGAAAGAGAAACAGTATGTATAATTACGAATATGAATGAACCACTTGGATTTGCTGTAGGAAATAGCTTAGAAATAATAGAAGCAATAGAATTTTTAAATGGGAAAATGCCAGAAGATTTAAAAGAAGTTGTATTAGAACTTGGAGCATATATGGTAAAACTTGCAGGAAAAGGAGAAAACATAGAAACTAATAAAGAAATTCTATCAGAAAATATAAGAAATGGTAAAGCATATAATAAATTTATAGAACTCGTACAAAATCAAGGTGGAAATATAGATTATATTAAAGATGTAAAAAAATTTGAAAAAGCAAAAGTAGAAAAAGAAGTAGCTTCTATTTCAGAAGGATATATACAAGAAATTAATGCAGAAGAAGTAGGAAAAATAGCTTGCAATTTGGGTGCAGGAAGAAAAACAAAAAAAGATAAAATAGAGCTAAATGTAGGATTAATTTTAAATAAAAAAACAGGTGATTATGTAAAAATAGGTGATAAGTTAGTAACAATATATGCAAGCGATGAAGAAAAAGCAAAACAAGCAGAAGAGGAACTAATTAAAATATTTAAAATAGGAGAAAAGAAAGTAACAGAAAAAACAATTATAGATATTATAAATTAAAAATAAAAGTTGATAGAGTAAAAATCTATCAACTTTTTCCATTACACATTTTTTCATATTCTTTACATTTTATTTTATAATCCATTTGCATGCATAAACATTTATAATATAGATATCCTTGTTCATATTGATTCATTGGATTAAAAAAGTTTTCAGGATCGGGAAAATCATATGACTGATATCCATTTAAATTAGAAAAATCAATATTTTTATCCATAAAATTTACCTCCTACTTATAAATATTCAAAAACATTAACAATATTACTTAAATCTAAAGATAGAAAAGGTAAAAAATGAAAAAGTAAAAAAGTTAAAAATGCAGATATTATACCTTGAAGAAACTTCCCTAAAATATATGGTTTTATAGAAATATCAGTTTTAGAAGTAAAACTATATACTTGCAAAATAACAGAAATACCACCAAAACCAAGAATAAAAGCACAAATAACAATACTAAATGAAATATTTCTTATAGGAATAGCACTTATTTGCTGAAGACCATTAGTTATTTCTAAAAATCCATTTATAATACCATTGGAAAAATCTGGTGGAATGTTAAAAATATTAAAGATTGGGCTTAACAATATACTTACTAAATTAATAAGATGTGATTTATTAAAAATAGAAATTATAACCGAAAACAATACAATAAACCCACCAATATTAAGTATGGTAACAATAGAATTCTTAATAGAAGAAGATAATATCTCACCAATGTTATAAGAATTATTAGTAGATGATTGCCACAGAGAATTAGAAGAGGAGATATTACTATCTTTGTATTTCCAAAATCTAAAAATAATTCCTACAATTAGTGATGCTAAAATGTGAGTAATTAATAAAACAAAACCAATGCTACTATCTTTAAAAAGACCTATTCCAATAGTACCAAGTATAAATAATGGGCCAGAATTATTGGTAAAAGATAATAAACGTTCTGCTTCAGCTTTAGTTAAAACATTTTTATTACGCATATCACATACAATTTTGGCTCCAACAGGATAACCACTAAGAATTCCCATAATTAAAGGAAAGCTACCTTGGCCAGGAACATTAAATAATGGTTTCATAAGTTTGTTAAAAAATTTACCAAGAATATGTATTATAGGTGTATGGCTTAAAAGTTCTGTTGCGATAAAAAAAGGGAAAAGAGCGGGGATTATATTATTAGACCATAGATATAATCCATTTTTTGCAGCAGATAAATTAGAAACAGAGAATACAACTAGTGAAATTACAAAAATTATACAAGTAATATTAAAAAGATTTTTTCTAATTGAAAGTGTAAATATTTTCATGTTTTCTCCTTGCATAATGAACATATAGTTCATTATATAATATATTTATTACTATATATATTTAAATATTAGGAAAAATATTATATAATAGGTACAATTAAAGGAGAGAAAAAATGAACCCAGTATTAGCAGAGCTCATAAAAACAGAGAAGTTTAAAGATTATTTAGAAAGAATAAAAAATACTAATGCCCCAATAGCTATATTGGGGCTAGCTGGCGTAGGTGTAGAACAAATAGCTTCATGTACAGAAACAGAATTAAAAAGACCAATATGTCTTATAACTTATAATGAATTACAAGCTAAAAAATTAACAGAAGAATTATTAAACTACACAAGTGAAGTATACTTTTTTCCTAAAAGAGAAATATTAGTATATGATTATATTTTAGAAAGTAAAGAATTACCTTATGAAAGAATAGAAGTACTTAAAAAAATAAAAAGTGGAAAAATAAAAATTTTAGTATGTTCTGTAGAATCTTTATTGCAACCAATAATTCCAAAAGAAGTGTTATTTAAAAATGAAATTTCTTTAAATGTGGGAAAAACATATGAATTGGAAAATTTAAAAAGAAAAATTTCTATGTTAGGATATAATAAAACAGAATTAATAGGTGGAAAAGGAGAATTTTGTAGTAGAGGTGGAATACTAGACATATCTTTTGATGATGACTATGGAATAAGAATAGAATTTTGGGGAGATGAAATAGATTCTATTAGAAAATTTGATATTCAAACACAACGTTCTATAGAAATGATTGAAAATATAAAGATCAGCCCGTTACATGAATTTTTACTAGAAGATGATTTAGAAAAAGTTTGTAATAGAATTTCAGAAAATATAAATAAATACACTAAAAATCAACAAAATAATGTAATGGAAGATATTAAGCTAATAAAAGAAGGCGAATATATTTCTAAAGTAGATAAATACTTTGAATATTTTTATAGTAGAAAATCAACGCTATTAGACTATATTACAGAAAAATATATATTCCTATTAGAAGAGCCAAAGAAGATATTAGCTAGAGGAAAAAATATATTAAATGATATAGAAAATTTAGAAAATGCTTTAATAGAAAAAGAAAGAATAATTCCAAATGCTTTAAAAAATTATATTAATGTAGAAGAACTTAATGACAAAATTTTATATAAGCAAAAGGTATATTTAATTTCTGATGATTTAGTAGAAAATTTATCTGCCGAAAAATATTATTTTAAATTTAGAACATTAAATTATAATAGGTCAGAGTTTAATAAGTTTATTGAAGATATACAAAAAGCAAAATCAAATGGAAAAAAAATATATTTATATGTTAATTCCAAAGAAAAAGCTAAGAAGCTACAAGTGGTATTAGAAGAAAATGAAATAATATCAGAATATAATGAAAACTTAAAATATTCGGAAATAAGTAATGGAATAGCTGTAAAAATAATTGTTGGTAATTTGATACATGGTTACGAAAGTTATGAAGCTAATATTTTAGTAATTTCTGCGAATGATTTAATTAGTGTAGAAAAAAAGAAGAAAAGAAGAGCAAGTAAACTTTTTAATGAAGCAGAAAAAATTGTGTTTTCAGAATTAAAACAAGGAGATTATGTAGTACATAAAATTCATGGAATAGGTCAATTTATAGGTGTAAACACATTAGTTACAGACAAAACGACAAAAGATTATATAAAAATTAAATATAAAAATGATGATATACTATATGTACCAACAGATCAATTAGATAATGTAAAAAAATATATAGGTGGAGGAGATGCTCTTCCTAAAATAAATAGACTAGGTAGCAAAGAATGGGAAAATACAAAAGAAAGAGTAAAGAAAAATTTAAGAGAAGTAGCAAAAGAATTAATAGAATTATATGCTAAAAGACAAAAGTCTAGGGGATATGCTTTTTCAAAAGATACTCCTTGGCAACAAGAATTTGAAAATAGCTTTATTTACCAAGAAACAGACGATCAACTAAGATGTATAGAAGAAATAAAAAAAGATATGGAAATGCAAAAGCCAATGGATAGATTGTTATGTGGCGATGTTGGCTATGGGAAAACAGAAGTTGCAATAAGAGCAGCATTTAAGGCTATAATGGATCAAAAGCAAGTTGCATATTTAGTACCAACTACAGTACTTGCAGATCAACAATATAAAAGTTTTAAAGAAAGAATGGAAGAGTTTCCTGTTAATGTGGAAGTACTAAATAGATTTAAAACAAAAAAAGAACAACAAGAAATTATTAAGAAACTAAAATTAGGTGAAATAGATATTATCATAGGAACACATAGAATTCTAAGTAAAGATATAGAATTTAAAGATTTAGGTTTGCTAATAATAGATGAAGAACACAGATTTGGTGTTAAGGATAAAGAAAAGATTAAAGAATATAAAAATAGTATAGATGTATTAACAATGACAGCCACACCTATCCCAAGAACTTTGCATATGTCAATAGTTGGGGTAAGAGATATGTCTATAATATATGAGCCACCACAAAACAGAAAACCTGTTCAAACATATGTATTAGAATATGATGAAGAAGTAGTAAAAGAAGCAATAACTAAGGAATTAGAAAGAGGTGGCCAGGTATTTTATTTATTTAATAATGTAGAAGGAATAGAAAGAAAAGCAAATGAAATATTAAATTTAGTGCCAGAAGCAAAAGTAAGTTTTGCTCATGGAAAAATGTCTGGTAACGAACTAGAAACGATAATGTTAGATTTTATTAATGGAGAAACGAATGTATTAGTATGTACTACAATTTTGGAATCTGGAATAGATATTCCAAATGCAAATACTATAATTGTAGAAAATGCAGATAGATTAGGATTAGCACAGCTATATCAAATAAGAGGAAGAGTTGGAAGAAGCGGAACGCAAGCATATGCATATATTACATATAAAAGGGATAAACTATTATCAGAAGTTGCAGATAAAAGATTAAAAGCAATGAAAGAATTTACAGAGTTTGGGTCTGGTTTTAAAATTGCAATGAGAGATTTAGAAATAAGAGGAGCAGGAAGTATGCTTGGAGAAATTCAGCATGGACATATGGAACAAGTTGGATATGACACTTATTGTAATTTATTAGATCAAGTTATTAAAGAAATGAAAGATATACCACAAGAAGAGGAAAAAGATTTCCAAATAGATTTAAATGTTTCAAGTTATATTCCAAAAGAATATATATCAGATTCAAGCCAAAAAATAAAAATTTACCAAGATATTGCTTTATGTAGAAATGAAGATGATGTGCAAAATATAATAGATGAAATGATAGACATTTATGGAGAAATGCCAAAACAAGTAGAGAACTTATTAAATATTGCAAGAATAAAATTTATTGCAAAAAAACTATATATTTTAAAAATTCAACAAAAGGCAAATGGAGTAGTATTTTCTTTTGATGGGGAAAGATTTAATTTTGATATTGTAGATAAATTGCTTAAAGAATATAAAAATAAAATTAAATTTTCGCCTGGCAAAGAACCATACATTACATATAAAATAGAAGAATTATCAGATGATAAAATTTTAAAGGAAATACAAAAGTTTTTAGATTTTTTATCTTAAAAGATATAAAGCTAGGAGGGAAAAATGCAAATTATAACTAGTAAAGATAATGAAAATATAAAAAATATAAAAAAATTAAAAGAAAGAAAATATAGAGACCTAAATAATGAATATATAATTGAAGGAATAAAAATAATAAAAGAAGCAATTAATGAAAAAGCTAATATAAAAAAGGTTATAATATGTGAAGAATGTTTAGCTAATAATTTGTTAGATGATAAATTATTATACGAAATTGCCAAATATGACTGTATTTATGTTACTAAAAAGATTTTTGAAACAATAACAGATGTTTCTAAACCACAAGGGATTTTAGCAATAGTAGAAAAGAATAATAAAAGAGAAATAGATTATAAGGAAGATATTATTATTGCACTAGATGGCATACAAGACCCAGGAAATTTAGGAACAATTTTAAGAACAATAGATAGTGCAAATTTAACACAAATTATAGTTTCGAAAGATACTGTAGATGCATATAATCAAAAGGTTGTAAGGTCTACAATGGGAGCAATATTTAGAATAAATGTAGTAGAAGTGGATAATTTAAAGGAAGCTTTGAAGGATATAAAAAAGCATAAATACAAAATAATGTGTACAGATTTAAGTGCTGATAAAAATATATATGAAGCAGATTATAATAAAAAAGTATTAGTAATAGGAAATGAGGCAAATGGTGTAACACAAGAAGTACTAGAGCTTGCAGACGAAAAAATAATTATACCAATGTTAGGAAAAACAGAAAGTTTAAATGCTTCTGTAGCGACAAGTATTATTATTTATGAATATATAAGAAGAAAATTAGGATATTAAAACTGTAGTAGAAAATTAAAGCGTACCTTAGATTTTTTATTTATTAGAAAATCTTAGGTATGCTTTTGTATTTAATAATAAATTAATCTTCACCATTTAAAGCTTTCATTATTTTTGGATATATTTCAGTTGCATTTGCTTTCCAGTTATCTACAATATTTTTAGCGTGTTCACTAGAACCAGCAAGTGTTCTTATTTCGAATACAGTTTCACCATTTTCTGTTATTTTGCAAAATATTTTATAGGATTTATTACTTTGAGGCTGATATTCTGCAGAAACAGAAACTTCATTTTCTATAATGTTTAATTCATTTTTAAAATTTTTATCTACTTTTAATTTTAAAATACCTGGAATCATGTCACCTGTAAGCTTAAGTGCTTCGATTCCTTTTGGCGTTATTTTATATAATGTATTTTCATCTAATTTTGTAGAAGTTACATATTCGGCAGATATTAAATCTAATAAAAATTGTTGAAAATAAAAATAATTGATATCGGTTATTGTTAAAACTAATTTTAAAAACTCATCATTAGTAATTGGCTTATCTATTTTATATAGAATATATAAAATTAAAGCTTTTAATTCTGCCATTGTATCTTTGTCAGATGATAATTTCATTTATGTTCACTCCTTGTGTAATATATGATAGGGAAATTATAACACTAAATGACAAAAAATACTATTATATTTTCATAATAAATGTTATAATTTTAGTATTGTATAAAAAAATTATAGTTTATATAGAAAGAAGAATGTAATGAAAAATTATTATGAAATTCTAGAAGTAGACCAAAAAGCTTCAAAAGAAGTAATAGAAAAAGCATATAAAGTTTTAGCTAAAAAATATCATCCAGATTTGCAAGAAGAGAAAAATAAAAAACGAGCAGAAGAAAAGATTAAAAACTTAAATGAAGCATACGAAATATTATCAGATGAAAATAAAAAAGCGAAATATGATGAAAAGCTTAAACAAATGAAAGAAGAAGAAGAAAGAAAAAAAGTTGAACAGCATAATGAGTATATTAATAATATAAAAGGAGTTTATAGCAATCAATATAATAATTATAAAAAGGAGCAAGAATTAAGTAAAGAGGCAAATAATATACTAAAAAAAGAATATAAAAAAGAGTTAAGAAAATTAAAAATGGATGCTTTTTTTAGAAAATTAAAGGCAATAGTTATAGTGCTAGGAGTAGTGTTTATAATATGTTTTATAATTTATAAAATTCCTGCAACTAATAAATGGATTAAAGATGTAATCGAAAATAATATAATATTAAAATCTATAATAGATGCAATAAGTTAAATGCTTTGTAAAATACACAAATATTTATCAAAACATGGTAATATATGAAATAAGTTAAAAAAGTATGGGTATAATATGAAAAATAAATAGTTTAAAATTTGACAAATACTTATTATTAATAGTATAATATGAGGCTGAAAGCATATAAATGAAAGGAAGATTGTTATGGTTGATAAAAGAAAAATTGTATTAGTAGGTACAGGTTTTGTTGGAATGAGTATGGCATACTCTTTATTAAACCAAGGTGGAATTAATGAACTTGTTTTAGTAGATGTTTTAAAAGATAAAGCAGAAGGAGAAGCAATGGACTTAGCTCATGGTATGCCTTGTGCACCAACAGATATGATAATAAAATCTGGTGATTATGATGAATGTAAAGATGCTAACATAGTTGTTATAACAGCAGGATTAGCACAAAAACCAGGTCAAACAAGATTAGAACTTGCTGCTGCAAATGCTAAAATTATGAAACAAATAACAGAAAGTGTTGTTGCAAGTGGATTTAAAGGAATATTCTTAGTTGCAAGTAATCCAGTTGATTTAATGACATATGTAGTAAGAGAAGTTTCAGGATTTGACAGTTCTAAAGTAATAGGATCTGGAACAGTTTTAGATACAGCAAGATTACGTTATTTATTAGGAAAATACCTTAAAGTATCTAGTAAAAATGTACATGCTTATATAATGGGAGAACATGGGGATTCATCATTTGTACCATGGAACCATGCAAATGTGGGATGTAAAAAGATAAAAGAAATAATGAAAGATAATAAACATCCAATTTCAGATTTAGAAAAAATATACACAGAAGTACAACAAGCTGCATACGAAATTATAAATAGAAAGAAAGCTACTTATTATGGTATTGGTTTAGGATTAACAAAAATAATAAAAGCTATATTAAATGATCAAAACGAGATAATGACTGTTTCAACATATTTAAATGGCGAATATGGTCAAGAAGGTTTATACATTGGCGTGCCAACTATTATAAATAGAAAGGGTGCAAGAGAAATATTAGAACTACAACTAGAAGGAGAAGAAAAAGAAAGATTCGAAAGTAGTTGTAAAACATTACTTTCTATGAAAGAAGAAATAGATAAAGTAATAAAATAATATTGCTATAGACATAAATTTTTAATTATTTAGAAATTTATGTCTATATTTTTTGGAAAAAAATTATAAATATATAGTAAAATATAGTAAAAATTACAAAAATATTACAAATATGTATTGACTTACGAGTGTAGGCATTGTATAATAATTAGGCATGAGTTTAGCGTTGAAGTAGAATGTGGCTACAAGTTAGTAGAAACTAATTTGGAGGGAACTTCTATGGAGTATGTCTTGGCTTAGACCGGGCGGTAAGTTAAGTTAGCTATAAGAATAATTCAAACAGAGCTAGTTTATATAGTAACTATATCAACTAGATAGGTTTAGAAAAAATCTAAATATAGCTACAATATACATAATGCACTTATCCCAAGATTATCATGCCTACTTGGGCTTTTATATTGGTATTTTACAAAACACCAGGGTGCGTTTAAACTTGCCTAGGTACATTTAAATATTTTAAGGAGGGAAATTATACTATGGCAACAACAAATCAAATGGTAGGAAGCGAAAAAATAAGAATAAGGTTAAAAGCTTATGATCACGTTATTTTAGATCAGTCTGCTGAAAAAATAGTAGATACTGCTAAAAAAACAGGAGCAAAAGTTTCTGGACCAATTCCACTTCCAACACAAAAAGAAGTTGTAACAATCTTACGTTCTCCACACAAATACAAAGATTCAAGAGAACAATTTGAAATGAGAACACATAAGAGAGTTATAGATATTCTTTATCCAACACAAAAAACTGTTGATAACTTAATGAAGTTAGATTTACCAGCAGGTGTTGATATAGAAATAAAATTATAAAATAAAAATAACGAAGCCAAGCTAGTTATAATGTAATTAGCCAATAGTTAAGTTAGTCGTAAACGCTTAAAGCAAAACGAATAACTTATACGGTGAAACGTATAGGAGGAAAGAAAATGAAAAAAGGATTAATAGGAAAAAAAGTAGGAATGACACAAATATTCGATGAAAAAGGAATGATCATTCCAGTAACAGTTATAGAAGCTGGTCCTTGTGTAGTATCACAAGTTAAAACAGTAGAAACTGACGGATATAATGCAGTTCAATTAGGATTTGGAGAAGTTAAAGCTCACAAAGTAAACAAACCAAAAGCTGGACACTTCGCAAAAGCTAATGTAGAAGCAAAAAAACATTTAAGAGAATTTAGATTAGAAGATGTTTCAAATGTAAAAGTTGGAGACGAAGTAAAAGCAGATACATTTGAACAAGGAGAAAAAATAGATGTTCAAGGAATTTCTAAAGGAAAAGGATTCCAAGGTGTTATAAAAAGACATGGACAACACAGAGGACCTATGGGACATGGTTCTATGTATCATAGAAGACCAGGTTCAATGGGATCAACATCTACACCAGGTAGAGTTTTCAAAGGTAAAAAATTACCAGGACACATGGGTGTACAAAAAATAACTATCCAAAACTTAGAAATAATTAAAGTTGATATGGATAAAAACGTATTATTAGTAAAAGGAAGCGTTCCAGGACCAAAAGGAGCTATCCTAAAATTAAAATCAAGTGTAAAATTATGTAAATAGGAAGGGAGGAAAAGTACAATGCCTAAAATAGATGTATATAATATGGAAGGTAAAAAAGTTAGCGATGTAGAATTAAACGATAACGTATTTGGAATTGAACCAAATGAAGCAATAGTACATAGTGTATTAGTTAACTATTTAGCTAACCAAAGACAAGGAACACAAAGTACAAAAACAAGATCAGAAGTATCTGGTGGTGGTAGAAAACCATGGAGACAAAAAGGAACAGGTAGAGCAAGACAAGGTTCTATAAGAGCACCACAATGGGTAAAAGGTGGAATTGCATTAGGACCAAAACCACGTTCATACAAATATACTGTTAATAAAAAAGAAAGAAGATTAGCAATACGTTCAGTATTAAGTTCAAAAGTTTTAGAAAACAATTTAGTTGTTTTAGACAAAGCTGAAATGAAAGAAATTAAAACACAAGCTATGGTTAAAACTTTAGAAAACTTAAAAGTAACAGGAAAAACATTAATTTTATTACCAGAAAAAAATGAAAACGTACAAAAATCAGCAAGAAACATAAAAAATGTTAAAACAACATTAGTAAATACAATAAATGTTTATGATTTATTAAAATACAACAACTTAGTTGTAACTCTAGATGCTGTTAAGAAATTAGAGGAGGTGTACGCATAATGAGACCAGAAGAAATAATAATTGCTCCAGTAATTACAGAAAAAAGTAATGATGGATTAAACGAAGGAAAGTATACCTTTGAAGTAAACAGAAAAGCTACAAAAATAGATATTAAAAACGCTGTAGAAAAACTTTTTAATGTTAAAGTATTAAAAGTTAATACAATGAATGTAAATGGAAAACAAAAAAGAATGGGAAGATATGTTGGAAAAACATCTGACTGGAAAAAAGCTATTGTTACAATAGATACAAACCCAGAACAAAAAACATACTTGGCAAAAGGCGGAAAACAAACAAAAATATCTAAAAAATATAAAGATTCTATAGACGAATTTATGGGAGCTTAAAAGTTAGCTGTACGAAATGAAGTGAGTTGCAGAAAACTTTATAATCTAACGAAGTAAGATTATATTCAGGCGAGCTTCAATATAATAAAGCGAATCTGAAAATGATAAATTAATTATCTGGAAAATACCAGGAAAATAAAGAATATCTGTATGTAGAGCAGGAAAAAATCTACAAATAAAAAACAAGAAAGGATAGTAAAAATGGGAGTAAAGAGATTTAAAGCATATACACCATCAAGAAGAAATATGACAGTTTCTGCATTTGATGAAATAACAAAAAAGACACCAGAAAAATCTTTATTAGCAAAGAAAAATGAAAAAGCAGGAAGAAACTCATATGGAAGAATTACTGTTAGACATCAAGGTGGAGGAAACAGACAAAAATATAGAATAATAGATTTTAAACGTATAAAAGACGATATGACAGCAACAGTTATAGGAATCGAATATGATCCAAACAGAAGTGCAAATATAGCATTAATCCAATATGAAGATGGAACAAAAGCATATATATTAGCACCTTTAGGATTAAAAGACGGAGACAAAGTAGCATCTGGAAATAAAGTAGATATCAAACCAGGTAACTGTATGCCAATCGATTCTATACCAGTTGGTACAATGATTCATAATATAGAATTAAACCCAGGACAAGGTGGAAAATTAGTAAGAAGTGCAGGTCAAGAAGCACAACTTATGGCTAAAGAAGGTAAATATGCACACGTAAGACTTCCTTCAGGAGAAATGAGATTAATCTTAACAAGATGTAGAGCTACAGTTGGTACAGTAGGAAATGCTGAACATGATACAATAAAAATTGGTAAAGCTGGAAGAAAAAGACATATGGGTTGGAGACCACAAGTTAGAGGATCTGTTATGAACCCAGTAGACCATCCACATGGTGGTGGTGAAGGTAGAGCACCAGTAGGACACGCAGGACCATTAACACCTTGGGGTAAACCAGCACTTGGATACAAGACAAGAAACAAGAAAAAGTTATCAAATAAATTCATAGTTAAGAGAAGAAAATAATCTTAAGAGGAGGGAAAAATAAATGTCAAGATCAAGCAAAAAGAAACCTTATGTACAAGAAAAACTTCTAAAGAGAATAGAAGAAATGAATGAGACAGGTAAAAAAGAAGTATTAAAAACATGGTCAAGAGCTTCTACAATATATCCTCAAATGGTTGGACATACAATAGCAGTTCATGATGGAAGAAAACATGTTCCTGTTTATTTAACAGAAGAAATGATAGGTCATAAATTAGGAGAATTCGCTCCTACAAGAACTTTTAAAGGTCATGCTGGAGATAAAAAATCTACAGTTAAGAAATAAAAATTAACAAGGAGGGAAAACAATGCAAGAGGCAATTAATGAAGCAAGAGCACAATTAAAATTTGCTAGAATATCAGCTAGAAAAGTAAAAATAGTTGCAGATTTAGTAAGAGGTAAAAAAGTTGATGAAGCATTAGCTATAATGAAATTTACACCTAAAGCATCATCACCAATACTTGAAAAATTATTAAAATCAGCAATTGCTAATGCAGAAAACAATCATGATATGAGTCATGAAAAATTATATATATCTGAAATATATGCAAACCAAGGTCCAACTCTAAAAAGAATTAGACCAGCTGCAAAAGGTTCAGCAGTAAGAATTAGAAAAAGAACAACACATATAACAATAGTATTAAGAGAATGTGAAGAATAAGAGAGGAGGAATTTTAGAAATGGGACAAAAAGTTAATCCACATGGTGTAAGAGTTGGAGTAATCAAAAATTGGGATTCAAAATGGTATGCAGATTCTAAAAACTTTGGTGATTACCTAGTAGAAGATTACAACATTCGTAAAGTATTAAAGAAAAAATTATATGCAAGTGGAATTTCTAAAATTGAAATAGAAAGAACAGCTAAATTTGTTAAAGTAAGCGTTTTCACAGCTAAGCCAGGATTAGTTATAGGAAAAGGTGGAAATTTAGTTGAAACTTTAAAAGAAGAATTACAAAAAATGATAGGTAAAACTGTTAACTTAAATATAGTTGAAGTTAAAAATGTAGATATGGATGCACAATTAGTTGCAGAAAATATTGCAGGACAATTAGAAAGAAGAATTTCATTTAGAAGAGCTATGAAACAATGTATGCAAAAAACAATGAAAGCAGGAGCTCTAGGAATTAAAACAGCAGTATCAGGAAGATTAGGTGGAGCTGATATGGCTAGAACAGAATTCTATAAAGATGGTACTATACCACTTCAAACATTAAGAGCTGACATTGAATATGGTTTTGCAGAAGCAAATACAACATATGGAAAAGTTGGTGTAAAAGTTTGGATATATAAAGGAGAAGTTCTTCCAACTAAGAAAAACGTGGAAGGAGGAGAAGCGTAATGCCATTAATGCCAAAAAGAACAAAATATAGAAAACAACAAAAAGGTAGAAATAGAGGAAAAGCAACAAGAGGAACTAAAGTAACAAATGGAGAATACGGAATTCAAGCTTTAGAAGCTGGATTAATAACAGGAAATCAAATAGAAGCAGCACGTATTGCTATGACACGTTATATTAAAAGAGGTGGAAAAGTTTGGATAAAAATATTCCCAGACAAACCAATTACTAGTAAACCAGCCGGAACTCGTGGTGGTAAAGGTAAAGGTGCGGTAGAATATTATGTAGCTCCAGTAAAACCAGGAAGAATTATGTTCGAAATAGCTGGAGTTCCTGAAGTAACAGCAAGAGAAGCTTTAAGACTAGCTATGAATAAATTATCTGTAAAATGTAAATTCGTAGCAAAAGAATCTGAAGATAAGGTGGGTGATAGCAATGAAGATTAGTAAAATAAAAGAAATGTCTTCACCAGAACTAGAAAAAGAATTATCTGAATTAAAAACAGAATTATTTAAATTAAGATTTAGTTTAGCTACACATGGATTAGATAATCCAATGAGAATTAAAGAAGTAAGAAAAGACATAGCAAGAATAAACACAGTTTTAACTGAAAGAAAATTAGCTGAAAGCAAAAATGCTTAGAAAGGAGAAGTTCTAATGGAAGAAAGAAATCTTCGTAAAGTTTTAATTGGAACAGTTGTATCTAACAAAATGGATAAAACAATCGTAGTTGCAGTTGAAACAAGTGAAAAACATAAAAAATATGGAAAATTCGTAAAGAAAACATATAAATTAAAAGCTCATGATGAAAATAATGACTGCCAAATTGGAGATAAAGTAAAAGTAATGGAAACTAGACCACTTTCTAAAGATAAAAGATGGAGATTAGTTGAAATTTTAGAAAAAGCAGTTATAAAATAACTTATAATAGAAGAAAAGGAGGTACTAATTAACATGGTACAACAACAAACTATATTAAAAGTTGCTGATAACACTGGTGCAAGAGAAATTATGTGTATTAGATGTTTAGGTGGTTCATATAGAAAATATGCTAAAATAGGTGATGTTATAGTAGCTTCTGTAAAAACAGCTATACCTGGTGGAGCAGTTAAAAAAGGTGATGTTGTTAAAGCAGTAGTTGTAAGAACAAAAAAAGCTACAAAAAGAGCAGATGGATCATATGTAAGATTTGATGAAAATGCAGCAGTAATTATAAAAGAAGATGGTAATCCAAAAGGAACACGTATCTTTGGACCTGTTGCAAGAGAATTAAGAGATAAAAATTATATGAAAATTTTATCATTAGCTCCAGAAGTTCTTTAGTCTGTTAATTAAAAATATTGAAGATATTTTTTAATGTTACAGACTAAAGATACAAAAATCACTATGTGGTTTTTGTAAACGTTAGACAAATATAGAATATTAATATATATCTTTAATGTTACAGACTAAAGATGCAAAAATCACTATGTGGTTTTTGTAAACATTATAAAACATAAAATATTAATATATATATCTTTTAATGTTACAAATTAAAAATGAAGAAAAGGAGGAGAATCCTATAATGAGAATAAAAAAAGGTGATACAGTTAAAGTTTTATCTGGAAACGATAAAGGTAAAACAGGAGAAGTATTAGAAGTAATTCCAAAAACAAATAAAATAATTGTTAAAGGAGTTAACATTAGAAAGAAACATGTAAAACCAAGAAGACAAGGTGAAGAAGGAGGAATTATACCATCTGAATATCCAATACATAGTTGTAAAGTTGGTGTAGTTTGCCCAAAATGTGGAAAAGTAACAAGAATTGAATATAAAGTTCAAAAAGATAATAAAGTTCGTGTATGTAAAAAATGTAATGCAGAAATAAAATAAGATTAAGAAAGGAGGATTTGTATCCTAATGGAAAAATTAAGAGAACAATATGAAAAAGAAGTAATTCCAGCAATGATGAAAAAATTCAATTATAAATCAGTAATGGAAGTTCCAAGATTAGAAAAAGTTGTTATAAATATTGGTCTTGGAGATATTAAAGATAATCCAAAATCATTAGATAATGCTATGAATGATTTATCTATAATTACAGGACAAAAACCAATAGTAACAAAAGCAAGAAAGTCAATCGCTGCTTTCAAATTAAGAGAGGGAGTTAATGTTGGATGTAAAGTAACATTAAGAAAAGGAAAAATGTATGATTTTGCATACAAATTATTCAATGTTGCTATGCCAAGAATAAGAGATTTTAGAGGAATTTCATCAAATTCTTTCGATGGAAGAGGAAATTTCTCAATGGGTGTAAAAGAACAATTAATATTCCCAGAAATAGAATATGATAAAGTAGATAAATTAAGAGGAATGGATATTATTTTTGTTACAACAGCAAAAACTGATGAAGAAGGAAAGGAATTATTAAAACTTCTAGGTATGCCATTCAAAAATTAGTCCAAAGAAAGGAGATTAATATGGCTAAAAAATCTTTAAAAGTAAAACAACAAAGACCACAAAAATATGCTACTAGAGAATATAATAGATGTAAAATATGTGGAAGACCACATGGATATATTAGAAAATATGGAATTTGCCGTGTTTGCTTTAGAAACTTAGCACATAAAGGAGAAATCCCAGGTGTTAAAAAGGCAAGCTGGTAGAAGATAAAAAAGGAGGGAAACTTAAGTGAATACTACAGATCCAATAGCAGATATGTTAACAAGAATTAGAAATGCAAGTGCTGCAAAGCATAAAACAGTTGATATTCCTGCTTCAAAAATGAAAAAATCAATAGCAGATATATTATATAATGAAGGATATATTAAATCTGTTGAAGAAATAGAAAATGATAATCAAGGAATATTAAGAATAGCTTTAAAATATGATGAAAATGGAGCTAAAGTAATAGCTGGAATAAAAAGAATAAGTAAACCAGGATTAAGAGTATATGCTTCTTCAGAAAAATTACCAAAAGTTTTAAATGGTTTAGGAATAGCATTAATTTCTACATCAAAAGGAATAAAAACAGATAGAGAAGCAAGAAAAGAAAATCTTGGTGGAGAAGTTTTAGCATATATTTGGTAATTACTGAAGTTGTGTTAAGGCTTAGCCTAATACAAATTCAGTATACAATGTAAAGAAAGAACATTGTAATCTTATAAGAACAAGAAGGAGGGAAAACGTAAATGTCAAGAATAGGAAATGCACCTGTTACAATACCAGAAGGTGTTGAAGTAAAATTAGATGGAAATCATCTAACTGTAAAAGGTCCAAAAGGAACATTAGAAAGAGATATCCATAAAAATATAACAGTTACAATAGAAGATAATTTAGTTAAAGTAACAAGACCAGACGATGCAAACTTTAATAAAGGTTTACATGGTTTAACAAGAACTTTAATAAAAAATATGATAGAAGGAGTAAATAACGAATTTACAAGAAAATTACAAATTAATGGTGTAGGATATAGAGTACAAAAACAAGGAAATAACTTAAACTTAACTCTAGGTTATTCACATCCAGTAGTATTCGAAGCTCCAGAAGGAATCACATTTGACGTTCCAGATGCAAATACTATAATTGTAAAAGGAATTGACAAAGAATTAGTAGGTCAAACAGCTGCTGTTATAAGAGCTAAAAGAGCACCAGAAGTTTATGGTGGAAAAGGTATTAAATACGATTATGAAGTTATTAGACGTAAAGAAGGTAAAGCTGGTAAAAAATAGACTTTAGTTTATAGAAAGGAGAGAGCAAAGTGATTACAAAAACAAACAGAAAAATGGAAAGAGCAAGAAGACATGCTCGTGTTCGTACAAAAATAAGTGGAACTGCTGAACGTCCAAGATTATGTGTATATAGAAGTAATACAAACTTATATGTACAAGTAATTGATGATGTTGCAGGAAATACATTAGTTTCAGCTTCTACATTAGATAAAGAAGTTAAAACTAAATATGCAAATAAAGAAGCAGCAAAAGAAGTTGGAGCACTTATAGCAAAAAGAGCATTAGAAAAAAATATTAAAGATGTTGTTTTTGATAGAGGTGGATATATCTATCATGGAGTTGTTAAAGAATTAGCAGAAGCTGCAAGAAATGGTGGATTAAACTTCTAATATTTAGAATTAATGAGAAAACTTTTAAATATATAATGTATATTCAAAAAGAAAAGGAGGAAAGAAAACCAATGCAAGAAGAAAATGCAGTTGAATTAAAAGAGAAAGTTGTTGCAATAAACAGAGTTGCTAAAGTTGTTAAAGGTGGTAGAACTTTTAGATTTAGTGCTTTAGTAGTTGTTGGTGACGAAAACGGACACGTTGGTGTTGGAAATGGAAAGGCAGCAGAAGTACCTGATGCAATAAAAAAAGCAATAGATGATGCTAGAAAAAATTTAATAGAAGTACCAGTAGTTGGAACAACAATCCCTCACGAATTTATTGGAAAATTCGGAAGTGCAAGAGTAATGTTAAAACCAGCTGTAGAAGGTTCTGGAGTTATTGCAGGAGGAAGTGCAAGAGCTGTATTAGAATTAGCTGGATATAAAGATATAAAAACTAAAGTTCTTGGTACAAATAATCCAAGAAACGTTGTATATGCAACAATGAACGGATTAGAAAACATGAGAACAGTAGAACAAATTGCTAAAAAAAGAGGAAAAAAAGTTTCTGAGATATTATAATAATATTATCAAATTTTAAGGAGGTGCAATTTAAGAAATGCAATTAGGAGAATTACAACCATCAAGTGTTAAAACTACTAGAAAAAGATTAGGTCGTGGAATGGGTTCTGGTCTTGGTAAAACATCAGGAAAAGGACATAAAGGACAAAAAGCTAGATCTGGTGGAGGAGTAAGAAGAGGATTTGAAGGAGGTCAAACACCTTTATATAGAAGACTTCCAAAAAGAGGATTCAAAAACATTCATGCTAAAAACTATACAGAAGTAACTTTAACAATGTTAAATAAGAGCGAAGCTACAGAAGTTACAGCAGAAAGCTTATTAGCAGAAGGAATTATCGGAAAAATAAATGATGGAATAGTAGTATTAGCTACAGGAAAACTAGATAAAAAATTAACTGTTAAAGCAAAAAGATTTACAAAAGCAGCTGCTGAAAAAATAGAAGCAGCAGGAGGAAAGATTGAGGTGATTTAGTTGTTTAAAACTATAAAAAATGCATTAAAGACACCTGAAGTAAGAAAAAGATTATTATATACATTAGTGTTAATTATAGTATTTAGATTAGGATGTTTTATAACTGTTCCAGGTGTAGACTTGGTACAAATACAAAATGCCATGGAATCATCAGGAAATGGTCTTACTGGCCTAATAGATATAATTTCTGGAGGAGCGTTTTCTAGATTTTCAATATTTGCAATGTCAGTAACACCATATATTACAGCTTCAATTGTTATACAATTATTAACAATGATAATATCTCCATTAGAGAAATTAGCTAAAGAAGGTGGAGAAGTTGGTAGACAAAAAATAGATAAATATACAAAAGCACTTTCAATAGTACTTGCACTTGCAGAAGGAATAGGCTTATATTTATCTTACCAATCACAAGGAATATTCGTAGATTCAGGAATATTATCTGGAGTATTGGTTGTAACAGGTCTTATGGCTGGTACAGCATTACTTATGTGGCTTGGTGAACAAATTACTAATAAAGGAATTGGAAATGGAGTTTCAATGATTATATTTATTGGTATAGTTTCAAGATTACCAAGTGCAATAAGCTCAATTTGGTCTTTAATAATGCCACAATCTGGATTTAGTACAACAGGATTATTAATGGCTTTAGCTATAGTAATAGGAGCTCTAATTTTAGTTACTGCGGTTGTATTTATACAACAAGCAGAAAGAAGAATTCCTGTTCAATATGCTAAAAGAGTTGTTGGAAGAAAAATGATGGGAGCACAAAATACATATATACCATTAAAAATTGCTATGGCTGGTGTTATGCCAATCATATTTGCTTCATCATTTATGACTTTCCCAGCAATGATTATACAGATATTTGACCCAAGCATTGCAACACATCCAGGTTTCTGGAATGTAATATATAATTTTTCAATAGCTACTTCAAGTTCAGATGTAGCAATTGGATATACTATAGCAAACGCAATAGTTTACTTATTATTAATAGTAGGGTTTACATTTTTCTATATATATGCCACATTTAACCCAGCAGAGGTTTCAGCAAATATTAAGAAAAATGGTGGATTTATACCAGGAATTAGAGCTGGAAAACCAACTACAGAATATTTATCATCAGTATTAACAAAGTTAACTTTGTTTGGAGGTTTATTTTTAGCACTTATAGCTATACTTCCAATGTTTATGAGATTCTTACCAGAAGGATTAAATGTAGCATTTGGAGGAACATCTATACTTATTATAGTTGGTGTTGCATTAGAAACAGTTCAACAATTAGAATCACAATTAGTAATGAAACATTACAAGGGATTCTTAGAATAAAATTTATTGTATCAGGGTACGACTTGAAGATTGCATAAAGTCGTGCCCATGCAATTAAATTATAATTACTTATCAATTGTTATTTTTTAAATATATATTTGTGGTATATATTTAAAAAATAATATTTGCATAAGAAAAGATAGGAGGAAAATAATGAATATTGTTTTATTAGGTGGACCTGGTAGTGGAAAAGGAACAGTATCAAATTTATTAGAAAAAACACAAAACATAGGACACATTGCAACAGGTGATATGTTTAGAGAAGAAATAAAAAATGAAACAGAATTAGGAAAAAAAGCACAAGAATATATGAATAAAGGAAACTTAGTGCCAGATGAAATAACTATAAATATGTTAAAGGGAAAAGTTAACGAATTAAAAAATGGTTCTGGTGTAGTATTCGATGGATTTCCAAGAAATAAAAAGCAAGCAGAAGCATTAGAAAAAATGTTAGAAGAGCAAAACGAAAAAGTAGATTTAGTACTATTTTTAGATATACCAGATGAAGACATTATATATAGAACAGTAAAAAGAAGAATTTGTTCAAATAAAGAATGTGGTGCGATTTATAATCTAGAATATAAGAAACCAAAAGTAGAAGATGTATGCGATATTTGTGGAAACAAATTAATACAAAGAAAAGATGATAATGAGGAAACAATAACAGAAAGATTAAAGGTATATCATGAACAATCTAAAGAACTTATAGAATACTATGAAGAAAAAGGATTGTTATATAGAGTAAAATTACATGCTAATGTAAACATAACAGAAGAAATGGTATCAGAATGGCTAAAAAATTATAGTGAAAATAGATAAGGAAGTAATATAAATGATATATATAAAATCTGCCAAAGAAATAGAAAAAATGAAAGAAGCTTGCAGAGTTGCTTTTCTTGCACAAAAAGCAGTAGAAGAAGCAATAAGACCAGGAGTTACAACATATGAATTAGATAAAATTGCAGAAGAAACAATGAGAAAAAATGGTGCAATTCCAGCAGAAAAAGGATACCCAAGTGGAGTAGATGGAATTCCAGATTTTCCCGCGAGTATTTGTAGTTCTGTAAATGATGTTGTAATTCATGGTATCCCTTCAAAAAGAGAGATTCTAAAAGAAGGAGATATTGTAAGTGTAGACTTAGTTGCTTATAAAGATGGATTTAATGGAGATTGTGCTAGAACATATGCAGTAGGAAAAATAGACAAAGCAAGCCAAAAATTAATAGATATTACAAAGCAAGCTTTTTTTGAAGGTATAAAATATGCAAAAAAAGGAAATAGATTGGGAGATGTTTCTCATGCGATAGGAGAATTTGTTGCTAAAAATGGTTTTTCAGTAGTAAGAGAATTCCAAGGACATGGAATTGGAAGAGAGATGCACGAAGATCCAGGTATACCAAACTATGGAAAAGCTGGAAGAGGACCTAGATTAGAACCAGGAATGACATTAGCAATAGAACCTATGGTAATAGCAGGAAAACCAAACATATTAGAATTAGATGATGGTTGGGGAATTATAACAGAAGATGGAACAAGAGCTGCACATTATGAAAATACAATATTAATTACAGAAAAAGAGCCAAAAATCTTGACTTTGCTGTAAAAATATTGTATACTATATTAGCTATTTATAGTTAATTAATGTTTAAATTATTCAGGAGGGAATAAATTTGGCAAAAGAAGATGTAATAGAAGTAGAGGGAGTTGTTGTAGAAACACTACCAAATACTAATTTTAAAGTAGAACTTGAAAATGGGCACCAAATATTAGCACATATTTCAGGAAAGCTTAGAATGAACTATATAAAAATATTACCAGGTGATAAAGTAAAAGTAGAATTATCACCATATGATTTAAATAGAGGTAGAATAACATGGAGAGCTAAATAATCCTATTTATTAGGCTATGAAGTGTGAAATGAGATGTGCATTATAATAAAATATAATAGTACATTTGATTTCACGCTTCATAATTGCTCAGCAAATGTATAAAATGAGTAATAACAGGAGGTGTATCAAATGAAAGTTAGAGCATCAGTAAAACCTATATGCCCAAAGTGCAAGGTTATTAAAAGAAAAGGTGTTGTTAGAGTTATTTGTGAAAACCCTAAACACAAACAAAGACAAGGATAATTAAGTAAAACTTAAAAATAATTGTTTTTACAATTATTAATCCTATGGTATAAGCACAAAAATGGTAGCGGCTGAAGAGAATGTCTCTTTATCAAATTTGTGTTCATATATAAATCTTAATACATAAAAAACAAAAAATTTGGAGGTGCAATTTTATGGCTCGTATATCAGGAATAGATTTACCAAGAGAAAAAAGAGTAGAAGTTGGATTAACATACATTTATGGAATTGGTCTTTCAACATCACAAAAATTATTAAAAGAAGCAGAGGTAAATCCAGATACTAGAGTAAAAGATTTAACAGAAGAACAAGTACAAGCAATTAGAAAAGCAATTGACGCAAATCACCTACTATTAGAAGGAGATTTAAGAAGAGAAGTTGCATTAAACATTAAAAGACTTACAGAAATAGGATGTTATAGAGGATTAAGACATAGAAGAGGTCTTCCAGTAAGAGGACAAAGAACTAAAACTAATGCTCGTACAAGAAAAGGTCCTAGAAAATTAGTAAGCAAAAAGAAATAATTTTTAGGCTCGTAAGAGTATAAAAAAGGGAGGTAAGCTAGAAGATGGCTAAAAATGTAACAAAAAAGACAGTAACTAGAAGAAGAGATAGAAAAAATATAGAAAAAGGTTCAGCTCACATTCACTCTAGTTTTAACAATACAATAGTTACAATTACAGACGTTAAAGGTAATGTTATATCTTGGGCAAGTGCTGGAGGTTTAGGATTCAAAGGTTCTAGAAAAAGCACACCATTTGCTGCAGGAGAAGTTGCAGAAACAGCAGCAAAAAAAGCTATGGAACATGGTTTAAAAACAGTTGATGTTTTTGTTAAAGGACCAGGTTCTGGTAGAGAAGCTGCAATAAGATCACTTCAAACAACAGGATTAGAAATAAGCAGCATCAAAGATGTAACACCAATACCACACAATGGTTGTAGACCACCAAAAAGAAGAAGAGTATAATTAAGAAATAATAAATTTGAAAGAAGAGGTGTAAAAGACAAATGGCAAGATATAAAGATGAACAATGCCGTATATGCCGCAGAGAAGGTCAAAAATTATTCTTAAAAGGTAGCAGATGTTATTCAGAAAAATGTAGTATCGCAAGAAGAAACTACGGACCAGGAGAACATGGTCAAAAAAGAAATAAACTTTCTGAATATGGTACACAATTAAGAGAAAAACAAAAAACAAAAATGTATTATGGAGTTGGAGAAAAACAATTCAGAAAATACTTTAAAATGGCTTCAAACAAAAAAGGAATTACAGGTGAAGAATTATTAACAATATTAGAAAGCAGATTAGATAATGTTGTATACAGATTAGGATTTGCTTCTTCAAGAGCACAAGCTAGACAATTTGTAAATCATTCACAATTTGATGTAAATGGTAAAAAATGTGATATACCATCATACTTAGTAAAACCAGGAGACGTAATTTCTGTAAGAGAAATTAAGAAAGATAATGCTACAATTAAAGCTAATATAGAAGAAAATACAAGTAGACCTACTCCAGATTGGTTAGAAAGAGATTTTGACAATTTAACAGGTAAAGTAGTTAGATTAGCATCAAGAGCAGATATTGATTTACCAGTAGAAGAGCATTTAATAGTAGAACTTTACTCAAAATAATAGGATACCATAAAGAAGTGGTAAATATTTTAAAGGTTGCTATACCAATGCAACTCTATTAGGAGGTAAATATGATTGAATTTGAAAAGCCAGACATACAATGCTTGGAAGTTGATGAAAAAAGAAATTATTCTAAATTCGTTTGTGAACCATTAGAACGTGGATATGGTGTAACAATAGGTAATTCATTAAGAAGAATATTACTTTCTTCTTTACCAGGAACAGCAATTACAAGTATTAAAATAGAAGGTGTTTTACATGAATTCTCTACAATTCCAAATGTAGTGGAAGACGTGCCAGAACTTATTGTTAACTTGAAAGATGTTCGTCTAAAAATGGATGGAAATGAAGAGAGAGTTATTAGAATTGATGCAAAAGAAGGAGAAGTTACAGCTGGAGATATAATAACAGATGGTGTTGTAGAAGTTTTAAATAAAGACTTACATATTGCAACAGTTTCAGAAGGTGGACATTTAGTTATTGAAATGACAGTTAATACAGGAAGAGGATATAATACTGCAGAACAAAACAAAAAAGAAGGACAAGATATATCTGTACTTCCAATAGATTCAATTTATACACCAGTAAAAAAAGTAAACTATTCAGTAGAAAATACTAGAGTTGGACAAATGGTAGACTTTGATAAATTAGTAATAGAAGTATGGACAGATGGTAGTTTAAAACCATATGAAGCTCTTAGCTTAGCTGCTAAAGTTATGACTGGACATTTAGAATTATTTATAGATTTATCAGAAGCTGCAAAAAATACTCAAGTAATGGTAGAAAAAGAAGAATCTAAGAAAGAAAAAGTATTAGAAATGACAATAGAAGACTTAGAACTTTCTGTTCGTTCATTTAACTGTTTAAAAAGAGCTGGTATTGTAACAGTAGAAGATTTAGTAAATAAAACTCAGTCAGAAATGATGAAAGTAAGAAATTTAGGTAAAAAGTCATTAGATGAAGTAACTAATAAGTTACATTCATTAGGATTAGACTTTGCGCCAGATGATGATTAAAATAAATTAGAAAGGTGTGAAAGAAGTGGCAAAGAATAGAAAACTAGGAAAAACAACTGCACAAAGAAAAGCATTGCTAAGAACACAAGTAACTGATTTATTAGTAAATGAGAAAATAAATACAACTCTTGCTAGAGCTAAAGAAACTCAAGCTATAGCAAATAGTTTAATAGCTTTAGCTATTAAAGAAAAAGATAACTTCGAAATGGAAGAAAAGAAAATAGTAAGAGCTAAAAGAGATACTAATGGAAATAAAGTTACAGAACTAGTAAAAAGCAAAAACGGAAAAGAATATTTAAGAGTTGTTAAAGAAGAAGTAACAGAAAAAAGACAAAAAGATATGCCTTCAAGATTAAATGCTAGAAGAAAAATAATGAACACAGTTTGCAAAGTTAAAGATGCAGATGGAAAAAATATAGATATTCCAGCAAAATTATTTGGAGAACTAGCAGAAAGATTTTCTACAGCTGGAAAAGTTGGAGGATATACAAGAATAATTAAAGTAGGACCTCGTAAAGGTGACGCTGCAGAAATGGCAATATTAGAATTATTAAAATAATTTAACATATAAATACACTTAAAATATTAAAAAATAACTTAATATTTTAAGTGTATTTTTTATTAAAAAATACAATCAGGATTTTAAGAGAAGTTCCTAAGTACCGATTTTAATTTTTTGGTTTAATTTACTAAAAAAAGAGAATAATTTATATATAGGAGATATATATGAATTTATTTTTTGAGATTGTAAAGTTAATAGTAGAGTTATTAATTATAATATTGGTTAGTAAAAATTTACTAGTTCCAATAATAAGGAAATTAGGAGAAAAGTTAAAATTAAAACCACATACTATAGGAAATATCGCTGGAATAGCAACGAGTATTCCAGAGTTTTTAACAGTTACTTTTTCTGCAGTTAATGGAATGTTAGATACAGGAATATTTAATATACTTAGCTCGAATATAAGTAATACTATTCAGTATACTATTTCTATCCTCTTAAATAAAAATGTAAATTTATTAAAAAATCGAGTTATAAAAATAAACATGATATTGGTATTATTAACTATAATAATACCAATAATAGTTTGGAAGTTACAGATAATGGATAATATAATAATAGTTCCAATATTTATAATATTGTTTTATATTTTTAATAAAATAAATATAATAAGTCATAAAGGAATAGAAAATGAAAAAGAAATAGAAGAAAGACAATTTAAAAATAAAAAAATATATGTATATGTTATATATATTCTTTTAATTGGTATTATATTATATTTGGTAGGTAATCTATTAAGTAGTACATTACGAAATTTATGCTATATATTTAATATTTCCGAAGTAGTAATAGGAGTGGCACTTGGAGTAGCTACTAGTACACCAGAATTTATTACTTTTATAGAGAGCCAAAGATTTCATAAAAATGCTAATAAAGAATTAGGAATAATAGAAGCAAGTAATAATTTGTTAGTTTCTAATACATTAAATTTATTTATAATTCAATCACTTTCTATAGTAATAATCTATTTTTTGGAATAATTTAATAAATTTAGAATATACTTACTATAAGAATGATAGAGGTGATAGAGATGATTTATGAAGCATATGTAAAAGAAAGTAAAATTATTGATAAAACAGATGAAGAAAAAAGCTTAGACTTAGTAAAATCTTTAATTAAAACAAAATATGAACTAGATTCAGCTTGCAAAAATTTTGAATTTGCAGAGGGAGAACTTGTGGATTATTATTCATACCAAATAAAAGCAAATCAAGCTAAAATTAATTATTTATTAAAGAAAATAAAAAGGAGAGGTTTAATAATAGATAACATTCAGGAAAAGAGTATTAAAAATTTAACCAAGCTAGAAGCAATATAATGTATATTTGTCCATATATAATCATAAATATTATTAGGAGTGATGTATATGGATTATAATAATATGTTGGTTTTATCTGCAACAATATGTTTTGCTTTTCTATTTGGAAGAATATTTGTAAAGCCAATTAAATTTATATTTAAAGTAGTTTTAAATTCGATTTTAGGCTGTTTGTTAATAGCATTAATAAATTATATAGGATTAAATTTTAGTTTTCATATAGGAATCAATATTTGGACTTCAGCTTTAGTTGGAATTTTAGGAATACCTGGTGCAGTTTTGCTTATAATATTAAAAATCTTTATAATTTAGAAGATGAAATTTTCCTACTAAGAGAACTTTGTACTATATAAAAATAAAACCGGAATTTTAAGGAACATCCTTAAATCCCGGTTTTGTTTATTCAACAGTTACAGATTTAGCTAAGTTTCTAGGTTTATCTACATCTAATCCTTTTTCTTTAGAAATATAGTAAGAAAGTAATTGTAATGGTATTATAGACAAGATAGGAGAAAGGCAAGTAGATGTTTCTGGTATGTTAATTACTTTAAAAAATTGAGATTCGTCAATTTTTTGATTAGTAATTACTAACGTTTTTGCTCCTCTTGTAATTACTTCTTGCATATTACTAATAGTTTTTGGGGCTAGATTAGGATTTGTAATAATTCCTACTACGGTAACATTATTTTCTATTAAGGCTATAGGACCATGTTTTAATTCGCCTGCTGCATAGCTTTCAGAATGAATATATGAAATTTCTTTTAATTTTAAAGATCCTTCTGAAGCTACATAATAATCTAATCCTCTACCTAAAAAGAACATATCTGTTTCTTTATAAACTGTGTTTGCAAAATCCTTAACTTCAGCTACATTTTTTAAAGCTAATTCTGCTTTTTTTGGTAATTCTAAAAGTTCTTTTTTTATGGCATCAATTTCAGAAAGAGGAACTCTATCTAAAACTTCTGCAAAATATAATGCTAATATATTTAATAGCACAACTTGTGATGTATAAGCTTTTGTAGAAGCAACTGCAATTTCTGGACCAGCATGTGTATAAATACAATAATCTGATTCGCGAGTAATAGAACTTCCAATAACATTTGCTACAGCGATAGTTTTCGCACCTTTATCTTTAGATAATTTTAATGCAGCAATAGTATCTGCAGTTTCACCAGATTGACTAATAAAAATACATAGAGTATTTTTATCTATTAAAGGATCTCTATATCTAAATTCTGAAGCAATATCAACTTCGGTAGGTATTTTACATAGTTTTTCAAAAGTAGATTTAGTAGCAAGACCAGCATTCATTGCTGTACCGCATGCAACTATGTAAATTCTATTTATATTTTCCAAAAAGTCCTTAGAAACTTCGAAATCATTAAAAGCAATCTTATTTTCAGACAATTTTGACCCGATTGTTTCTCTTATAGAATTTGGTTGCTCATAAATTTCTTTTAACATAAAATCATCATAGCCATCTTTTTCAGCAGAAGCAGTATTCCACTCTATACTTTTAATTGGTTTTTCAATTTTATTTAAGTTGTTATCATAAAAAACGATATTATTTCTAGATAGTACTGCAAATTCACGATCATTTAAAAAATAAAAATCTTTTGTAAATGATAAAATAGCAGGGATATCTGAAGATATATAATTTTCATCTAAACCTTTACCTATAACTAAAGGACTATCCTGTCTTACAACAATCATATTATCTGGATAAAACTTACATAATATTTCTAATGCAAAACTACCTTTTAAATCATCACAAGCAACTTTTACAGCTTTTAAGAAATCTTTTTCTTTTTTGTAATAAAAGTTAATTAAGTTAGGAATAACTTCTGTATCTGTGTCTGAAAAGAAAGTATAGTTATTTTCCTCTAAAAATTTTCTTAATTCATGATAATTTTCTATTATTCCATTATGTACAACTGCAAAAATATTATCATTATCATAGTGAGGATGAGAATTAGTTGCAGATGGTTTTCCATGGGTAGCCCATCTAGTATGACCTATACCAATAGTTCCTTCTAAAGTATTAATTCCATCCATTGCTTCTAAATTTGCAATTCTACCTTTTTCTTTCATAATTTTTATGCCATTATTTTCGATAGTGGCAATACCTGCAGAGTCATAACCTCTGTATTCTAGTCTAAGTAAACCATTAATTAAAATTGGTTTAGCCTTTTTGGTTCCTATATAACCAATAATTCCACACATAATATATTGTACCTCCTATAAAATTTGTCAAAAAGTAACAATATAGCTACACAATTAGATTTGTTCTACTATTACTAGTAGTCTTTGCTAATATTTATGGTAGTAGCATACCACAGAGTACCCGCCGAAAAATTCGATAAACTCTGACCTCGTCAACACAAAATGTGTCCTGGCGCTTTTTAATGTCATTTATATAATATAAAATTGCCTCCTTCCATTTTAATTTATCTTGTAAACTTTTTGACTCACGATATTATATTATAATAAAATTAAGAAAGTATCAAGTCCTTAATAAAAATACTTTTCGACTAAAAAGACTAATTAATTTAAATGGCATATGAATTTTGCTGAAAATATGGTATAATAAATGAACTAAAAACTTAGGAGGATAAAAAGATGAAGAAGACAAATGTGTTTTTAAAAAAAATAGGGCGGAGGTATTGGCTAATTTCAAGAAATGGAATTGTAAGCTTTATAGGGAAAGTAGAACCTTCAGAAGGATATAGTGTAGTCATTTCTGATAAAAAAGTACCAGGATATACAATTAAAATATTAAAAGTGAATAAAAATAAATACCAAATTTTATTGGAGTTATTAACAGTATTTCTTAGGAACATTGAAAAATATCAATATGAAGGGAAATATATGGTATCTGCTAACTTAGACATGTACGATTATAATATAGAAACAAACTGTTCATGGGCAATTGGAAATCCAAAGGAAAAAGGAGCGAAGTTTAGAGTAGAAATTGACTACTGCAACCCAAAAAATGCTTACAATTTAATATGCCATTATATCGAGCTTGCAAAGCAAAGTCCAGAAACAGACGAAATTATGGCTTATGATATAGACATGATGGGCTAAACTACAAAATTAAACTGGAAGTGGGGAAGGATTGCTATTCTTCCCCATAGTAAAATTTATAAATGAGGGATAATAATGCAGAATAAATTTAATATTGAAGAAGAAATAAAAAATTTACCACCTAAACCAGGTGTTTATATAATGCATGATAAAAACAATAATGTTATATATGTAGGAAAAGCAATTTCTTTAAAAAAGAGAGTAACCTCATATTTTAGAAAAACAAATAAAACTGAACGAATAAAGAAAATGGTTTCATTAGTAGATTATTTTGAATATATAGTTGTAAATAACGAAGCAGAGGCACTCATTTTGGAATGTAATTTAATAAAGAAATACAGACCAAAATTTAATGTATTATTAAAAGATGATAAAACATATCCATATATCAAAATAGATGTAAAATCTGATTTTCCCAATGTTATTATAACAAGGAGATTGCTAAATGATGGGTCAAAGTATTTTGGACCATATGCCAATCCAGGGGCTGCTAAGGAAATGGTTGATTTTATAAAAAATAAATATAAAATTAGGCAATGCAGAAGCTTTAAATCTACACAAAGACCATGCTTAAATTATCATATAAAAAAATGTTTTGCACCATGTGTAGGTTATATTTCTAAAGAAGAATATAGGAAGCAAATAGACGAAATAATAGATTTATTAGATGGAAAAACGAGTAAAGTACTTAAAGAATTAGAAATGCAAATTAAAGAGTCTGCAAGTAAGTTAGAATTTGAAAAGGCTGCATATTTAAGAGATAAAATGGTAGCAATAGAAAGAATTTCGGAAAAACAGAGAGTATCAAATATTTCTGAAAATAATATAGATGTTATTGGTATTGCAAAAAATGATTTAGAAGTTTGTATAGAAATATTTTTTGTAAGAGGAAGTAAAATGGTTGGAAGAGAATATTACTTTTTCCAAGATTTAATAGATATGTCAGATAATGAAATTTTGTCAGGATTTATTAAACAATATTATATGGATAATCCAAATTTACCTAACAAGATTATGATGAGAAATGAACCAGAAGATAAAGAAACAATCGAAACATGGCTTTCTAATATTGCAAATAGAAAAGTAGAAATAAAAACGCCACAAAAAGGAGAAAAACTTCGTTTTGTTGAAATGGCTGAAAACAACGCAGAGATTACATTAAAAAATAAATTTGAGGATAAAAATAGTTTATTACTAGAACTAAAAGATGTATTAAAAATGGATAAAATGCCAAGAAAAATAGAATGCTACGATATATCTAATATATCTGGAACAAATATTGTAGCTGGAATGTGTGTAATGCAAAATGGCATAATAAAAAAGAATTTATCTAGAAGATTTAAAATAAAAACGGTTTATGGTCAAGATGACCCAAGGTGTATGGAAGAAGTAATAGAAAGAAGACTTAAACATTCATTAAATGGTAATAGTACAGGTTTTGGTAACTTACCAGATGTAATATTTGTAGATGGTGGAATTACACAAATAAGAGCAGCAAAAAGAGTAATAAATAAGTTAAATGTAGATATAAAAATTTTTGGAATGGTAAAAAATGATAAACATAGAACTAGGGCATTAATGGATGAAAATAGAAACGAAATAGAAATTTCGGAAGAATTATTAAATTTAATTACAAAATTTCAAGATACAGTTCATGATACCGCAATTTCATATCATAAAAAGTTACGTGAAAAAGAAATGACAGAATCTGTATTAGATAAGATTTCTGGAATAGGAGAGGCAAAGAGAAATTTGTTATTAAAAAGATTTAAAACAGTTAGTAACATAAAAAAAGCATCAGAAGAAGAAATAATGACCGTTAAAGGAATAAACAAAGAATTAGCAATAAAAATAAAGCAGGAATTGCAATAAATATAAATAGAGCTTATACATTAGTGGTAATACTTTCTGTACTAAAGAATTATAGCGAACCTTAGATTTTCTTAGAATTTACATTTGTTAGAAAATCTTAGGTTCGCTTTTATGTAGACAAAATTGGCTAAAAATGATATAATTATATTCGCTAAAAAAGTTGAAGGGAGAAAAGAAAGAATGAAGAAAAAGCGGTATATATTTTGGAATGAGGGAAATCTTATAATTCGGTCAACATGGTCGAATACAGCAGTAAGAGTAACAAGTAATGGAAAAGATATGTTTACAGCCAAAAGACTATTGCCATATGAATTTGAAGAAGAAGTTTCCAAAGCAGAACCCAAAGAACCTAGCAAAAAAGGAATAATATTTAGTATGATAGCTTTTTATACAGTGGTTGCTATAATTTGTGTAAAATTTGGGGGAATTGTAGCCGGGATTATAGCAGCTTCTTATTTAATAGCAACGTCGTCTGTACCATTATATTTTTTATTAATTGATATAGTATATGCAATAAAAAATAAAGAATCGGTACAGACAACATATATTCTAAATAAAATAGGAAGTTGTTTTAGTCAGTCAAAAGATATAAATTCAGAAAAAATACAATTAAATAATATCAGAAATATATTATACAGTTTTGCTACTACACCATGGATTTTAATGACAACAAAAATAAACATTATAATAATTATGTCAATAGTAATTATACTTGCTATAATAAATGGTATGTCATTTAGAAAACCAAAAATGATAAAGTTCTTAGCGAAGCTTAATGAATTACTTATATATAGAAAGCCAACTGAGGAACAGGTAGAAATGGTTATTTTTGGAATAAAAGTTTTAAAAACATATGAAACCGGTATTTTTTATCATTTCTAAAATTTTCAAAAAGATGAAAAACAGCCATAAACTATATTAGTTAAGGCTGTTTTTTTGCTTTAATATAATAGGGATTTTAAGGACCGTCCCCGAATCCCGATTTATAATAAAATTCCAGATTCTAAGGCTAATTTTATCATTTTCGTTAAGCCTTGTTCACGTTCTTCTGGAGTAGCTTGTTTATTTATGAATTGTGAGTCTACAACTGTCATTAAGCAAGCTGCTTTTTTCTTTAATACTTTTGCATTATAAAATAGGGCGAATGCTTCCATTTCTGCTGCAATAGGATGTATGTCTTTTGGAATTCTATTAAAGAATTTTTTGGGATTTGTCATGTAAAAATCAACTGCATCTGTACAAACTGTGTTTCCTTCTACTACTTTTATGTTAGAAATATTTGAAACTTGTTTTATTACAGAATTAAGATTTTTGTCAGCAGAGATTGTATGACAATCTTCATTATTAAATGTAAGAGCATAGTTTCCTTCTGTATAAACATTGTCTGCTAAAACAACATCAAATAAATCTAATTCTTTAATATAGCCTCCACAAGATCCTATTCTTATAATATTTTCTACATTGTAAAATTTATATAATTCATATGAATAGATTCCAACACTTGGCATTCCCATACCATGTGCCATAACTGAAATTTCTTTACCCTTATATAAACCTGTATATGCAAGCATATTTCTTACAGAGTTAACTAATTTTGAATCTTCTAAAAAATTTTCTGCTATATATTTAGCGCGAAGTGGATCTCCTGGCATGATAACTGTTTTTGCGAAAGCATTTGATTTTGCTTCATTATGTGGTGTCATATTAAACCTCCTAAAAATTATAATTAACAATTATAGTATAACATAATATTAAAAATTTATAATATTGTGATATACAAATGTAATATAAAATTAATATTGTGGAAATATACAATTTAATGTAAAAAATGTATAATATTTGTAGAAAAAGCGTAAAGGAGAGAAGATTTATGTGGACATGTTTATATTTAAGCCATATTGTAGTAATTATAATGATTATAATAGCTATATTAGGTATTGTGTATGGAATAAGCCAAAAAAAAATTAAAGTATATCAAGTTATTATAATATTCTTATTTTGTGTAATTTCGATGGCATTGGTTACTGGAGTAACATCAATGCAATATATAAATTCCGAAAATGATGAAATACGAGAATTAGAAGGTGACACAAAAACAAATTATTGGACATACGATGAAGAGGCAATGTCAAGAATTGAAACACCTTCATTAGAATATACGAAATTAGTAGATTTAGAAACAGGTAATTTGGTAGCCATTAAAGAAAAAGCTATAGAAACAGGAAAAGAAATAGTAGATTTATCTAATAAAGAAAAAGCAGATGAAGTATGTAAAGCAATTGACATTAAAGAAGAATTAGAACTTTCAGAAAATTACTTAGTTACTTTAAATTCTAAAGAATTTATAAAAGCTAATGAAGATATTTACTATGTAACATATAATTATACTTATACAGATGAAAATCTAAAAGAAGAAGGAAAAATATATTATATTGTAAATGAAGATAACCAAATGAAAACAATGGTTATGACAAATATTAATAACGAAAGTAAAGAAGTAGAATTTGAAGGAAGAGTATTAGAAATTATAAATACAATGAAATTCTAAAAGGAGGTATATTTCATGGTAATAGCACTAAATTTTATTTTTGATATTATAGTAGCAGTTCTAGTATACGAATATTTTAAAAGAAATAAAGAAACAGAAGCATTTGCAGCTGCAGTTATTATAAAAGTTGCATATTATTTATCATCAACAATAATTATGGGGCAATTTAATTTTATAGGGCTAATAATATATACATTAGTAATGATTTGTGTAGCTAGATTATACATAATAATTGCAAAAGAAATACACAAAAGAAAATTACACCCAGCATTATTTATAGTTATTATAGCTTTAATAGGAGCGTTAATAATGTCTTTTATAGGTGAAATTTTATATACATTATTATTTAAACTAGTAACTTTATTTTCAGCTACATTACAATATTCATTAGATAAAATTTCATAAATACTTGAACAAGAAAAAATAGTATGATAGAATGAAGAAAATTAATTAAGATATGAGAGATTAAAAAAAAACCGATTTTGGCGATTTTTTTAATCTCTCTTTTTCATTTAGTATAAAAGTTATAGCAAATGCTATATTTAATAATATTTACAAATGAGTAAAAATTTTGCATTTGTTTGTTTATGAAAGGAGATAATAATATGAATACTAAGTACATTTTTGTAACAGGTGGGGTTGTTTCTGGTTTAGGAAAAGGAATAACAGCAGCTTCGTTAGGAAGACTATTAAAAAATAGAGGATATAAAGTAACAATACAGAAATTTGATCCGTATTTAAATGTTGACCCAGGTACAATGAGCCCATATGAACATGGAGAAGTATTTGTTACAGATGATGGAGCAGAAACAGATTTAGATTTAGGACACTATGAAAGATTTATAGATGAAAATTTAAGCAAAGATTCTAGTATAACAATGGGGAAAATATATTTAGAAGTGTTAGAAAAAGAACGAGAAGGAGAATACCTAGGCAAGACAGTACAAGTAATACCACATGTTACAAATAAAATAAAAGAAAAAATATACAGTTTCGAAGATACGGATACAGATATAGTAATTACAGAAATAGGTGGTACTGTTGGAGATATAGAAGGTCTTTCAATAATAGAAGCAATTAGACAAGTTGGACTAGAAAAGAACCCTGAAGATGTATTATATATTCATGTAACTTTACTCCCATATATAACAGGGTCAAACGAAATAAAGTCAAAACCAACTCAACACTCTGTTAAAGAATTACAATCATATGGGATAAAACCAAATATATTAGTTTGTAGAAGTGAAATAGACATTCCAGATTCTATAAGAGAAAAGTTGGCCTTATTCTGCAATGTAAGAAAAGAAAATGTTATAGAAAACAAAACTGTAAAATGTTTATATGAAGTACCACTTATGCTAGAAAGAGAAGGACTAGGAAGGGCAGTATGTAATTTATTAAGATTGGATAATTATGTCCCAGACAATACAGAATGGCAAGAAATGATAGATAAAATAGAAAATATAGATGGCAAAGATGTAAATGTAGCAATAGTTGGAAAGTATACAAAGCTAGAAGATTCATATATATCTGTAATAGAAAGTTTAACACATGCAGGATATGTAAATAATGTAAAAGTAAAAATAGATTTAATAGATTCAGAAATGATAAATGAAGAAAATGTAGGAGATAAGCTGAAAAAATATAATGGAATAGTAGTACCAGGGGGATTTGGAAATAGAGGAATAGAAGGAATGGTTGCAACAATAAAATATGCAAGAGAAAATAATATTCCGTTTTTGGGTATATGTCTAGGAATGCAAATGACAGTAGTAGAATTTGCAAGAAATGTATTAAAACTAGATAATGTAAATTCTGAAGAATTTGAAAAAAATGCTAGAAATAAAGTTATACATATAATGGATGAACAAAAAGATATAACTAAAAAAGGTGGAACAATGAGACTAGGTTCATATCCTTGTGTATTAAAAGAAAATACTAAAGTAAAAGAATTATATGGAAAAGAAAATATACTAGAAAGACATAGACACCGTTTTGAATATAATAATAAATATAAGGAAGAATTAGAAAAAGCAGGATTAATATGTTCTGGAGTTTCTCCAAATGGAAAATTAGTAGAAATTGTTGAATATAAAAATCATCCATTTTTTGTTGGAGTACAATTTCATCCGGAATTAAAGTCAAGACCAAATAGACCTGCGCCAGTATTTGTACGGACTAATAAAAGCAGTAAAAGAAAAATAAAAATAGTTCTAAAAATATAAAAATACTAATAAAATTAATAATGAAATCCAAAGTTAGAAGTAATGTGAATTTTATGTGAAAATTAGCAAACTGACTTGACAATTGCTAATAAAAGGTATAAATTATTAGCAGTCACAAACAAAGAGTGCTAATAATCATATATAGGAGGTAATGTGTAATGATAAAACCATTAGCAGACAGAGTATTATTAAAAATGGAAGAAGAAGAGGAAAAAACAAAAAGTGGAATTATTTTATCAACAGGATCAAAAGAAAAACCACAAACAGCAAAAGTTATAGAAGTTGGACCTGGAGAAAAAATAAATGATAAAGTCGAAGAAATGTATGTAAAAAAAGGTGATAGAGTAATAATAAATACTTATTCAGGATCAGATGTAAAATATGAAGGTGAAGAATATAAAATTGTAAGACAATCTGATATTTTAGCTATTATAGAATAATAAAGAAAGGTTGGTAATTTAATATGTCAAAAGAAATAAAATTTGGTGAAGATGCAAGAAAATCATTATTAAATGGTGTAAACAAATTAGCAGATACAGTAAAGGTAACATTAGGACCAAAAGGAAGAAATGTTGTTCTAGATAAAGGTTTTGGTTCTCCATTAATAACAAATGATGGAGTAACAATAGCAAAAGAAATAGAATTAGAAGATACATTCGAAAACATGGGAGCAAAACTTGTAAAAGAAGTTTCTACAAAAACAAATGATGTTGCAGGAGATGGAACAACAACAGCAACAGTTTTAGCACAAGCAATGGTAAAAGAAGGTGTTAAAAATGTTGCAGCTGGAGGAGATCCAATGGCAATAAAAAGAGGAATGGATAAAGCAACAGCAAAAGCAGTAGAAGAAATAAAGAAAATAAGTGTTGCAGTAAATGGAAAAGATGATATTGCAAGAGTTGCAAGTGTATCTTCAGATAACGAAGAAGTAGGAAATTTAATTGCAGAAGCGATGGAAAAGGTGTCTAAAGATGGAGTTATAACAATAGAAGAGTCAAAAACATCAGATACAGCAGTTAATGTTGTAGAAGGAATGCAATTTGATAAAGGATATATTTCTCCATATATGGTAACAGATACAGAAAAAATGGAAGCTATATTAGATAACCCATATATATTAATTACAGACAAAAAAGTAAGCAATATTCAAGAATTATTACCATTATTAGAAAGTTTAATGCAACAATCTGCAAAACTAGTTATAGTATGTGATGATATGGAAAACGAAGCTTTATCTACATTAGTACTTAATAAATTAAGAGGTGTATTAAACGTAGTTGCTGTAAAAGCTCCAGGATATGGTGACAGAAGAAAAGAAATGTTACAAGATATTGCAATATTAACAGGCGGAGAAGTTATAACAAGTGATTTAGGCTTAGACTTAAAAGATACTACTATAGAACAATTAGGTAGAGCAAAACAAGTTAAAGTTCAAAAAGAAAATACAATTATTGTAGATGGAATGGGAGACAAAAATCAAATAGCAGAAAGAATAAGTCAATTAAAGGCACAAATAAGCGAAGAAAAAAGCGAATTTGACAGAGAAAAACTACAAGAAAGATTAGCTAAAATTGCTGGTGGTGTAGCTGTAATAGAAGTTGGAGCTGCAACAGAAATAGAAATGAAAGATAAGAAATTAAGAATAGAAGATGCTTTATCTGCAACAAAAGCAGCTGTAGAAGAAGGAATAGTTGCAGGTGGAGGAACAACATATATAGACATTATTAATGAAGTTAGTGAATTTGTAAATACTTTAACTGGAGATGAAAAACTAGGTGCTTCAATAGTTCTTAAAGCATTAGAAGAACCAGCAAAACAAATAGCAAGAAATGCAGGATTAGAACCAGCAGTTATAGTAGAAGAAGTAAAGAAATCAGCTAAAGGTGTAGGATTTAATGCAAGAGCTGAAAAATACGAAGATATGAAGAAAGCAGGAGTTGTAGATCCTACAAAAGTAACAAGAAGTGCATTACAAAATGCTGAAAGTATTGCATCTATGATACTAACTACAGAAAGCTTAGTAGCAGATAAAAAAGAAGAGAAATGTAACTGTGGTGGAGGAGCACCAGCAGGAATGCCAGACATGGGTGGAATGTACTAAAAATAAAATGTAAAAAAATGAGTGAATCCAAATTATTAGACGAAGTTGTTTAATAATGAGGATTCTTTTTTATAGTAGAAGATTATGGAAGACCTTAAACTTTCTTAGAATTTGCATTTGGTAGAAAATTTTAGGTGTGCTTTTTTATATAGTAGAAAAGTTGAATAACAAATAAAAATATGATATTATGTAAAGAGTAACTTGTAGCTGGATTACCTATACAGCAATATTATACAGAAGTACCGTTTCGAGATGAAGAAAAAGGTGATTTTGTTTCAACAGTTGCTAGTAGCGGTTGTGCTATTCTTATAGCAAAGTTCATTGAAAGATACTTTGCATTGGAAAAAGATATACTAGTATCAGAACTAGCTAGAATGGCAGTGAAATATGGTTACCGAGGTTATAAGAAGGAAGCTGATGGTACTTGGAGAAAGATGGGTATGAGGCACATCTGGTTTGACAAGTTCGTTCCAAGATTTTACAACTTAAAAAGTGCTAGACTTGAAATTATTAAAGATGTTGAAAAAGCGCTTTTGGCAGGAGCATTACCAGTATTGCTAGTTAAGAATTCTGTATATAAAAATGACCCAGAGAATGCTGATTCACATTTTGTTGTGGTGTTAGGATTTACCAAAGAAGGGTATCAGTTGTATGATCCAGAAAAGGTAGAGGTTATAACCTATGAATTTGAAAAATTGCATCAGGCAATAAGAACTGGTTGGATAATTTCAAAAGACTAAGAAAAAACAAGTAGACTAGGAAAAATTTCCTAGTCTACTTGTTTTTTACTGTTTATAAGTTTTTGACTATGCTGGCAAAAACCCGAGTTAAATCATAGGACAATTATTTATGTTTTAACTAACAACATCCGTTTCTTCTATTTCCACCACAACAACAGAATATTATTATTAATAATATTATCCAAGTGCAACAATCATCACCAAAACCGAAACCACATCCACAACCTCTATTTTCTGGCATATAAATCCCTCCTTTCATATTCTTTTATTAAGAATATAAGTATAACTGCATAAAATCTTAATTACAGTATACAATTAGCAACCACATGGGTCACAAGGTGTGTCACATCCACATCCAGAGTTTCTACTATTTCCACATCCACAGAAAAGTATTAAGAAAAGAATGATGAACCATAATAAGTCATTATTACAACACATAAATATAACCTCCCTTTTCTTTTTTAAACCTAAGTTCTTTTTCTTAGTATGATATATCTTATTCGAAATATATCTATTGTGTTACTAAAAAAATAATGATATAATTTTTGGCAATGGTAGTGTAATAGAAAAGGAGAAAATATATATGGGAAATATAGTTTTATTAGACGAATTAACAATAAATAAAATAGCAGCAGGTGAAGTTATAGAAAGACCAGCATCAGTAGTAAAAGAAATGGTAGAAAATTCAATAGATGCAGGAGCAACAGCTATAACAGTAGAAATAAAAAACGGTGGAATATCTTTTATAAGAATAACAGATAATGGTAAAGGTATTGCAAAAGACGATACAGAAATTGCATTCGAAAGACATGCAACGAGTAAAATAAGACAAGCTAGCGATATAGAATTAATACATTCTATGGGGTTTAGAGGAGAAGCATTAGCAAGTATTGCAGCAGTAGCAAATGTAGAATTAATAACAAAAACAGAAAATGATGAAATCGGAACAAGAGTTGTTGTAGAAGCAGGAAAAATATTAGAACAAGAAGAAATTGGATGCAAAAAAGGAACATCTATAACAGTAAAAAATTTATTTTTTAATACACCTGTAAGGTATAAATTCTTAAAGAAAGACTTTACAGAGTCAGGATATATAGAAGATGCAATAACAAGGCTTGCATTAGTAAATCCTAATATAGCATTTAAATTAATAAATACAGGAAAGGTTATAATACAAACTAATGGAAATGGAAATATACAAGATGTTATATATGGCATTTATGGCAAAAATGTTGCAGAAAATATATTAAATGTTGACTATACATATGAAGATATTCATATTACAGGTGTTATAGGAAAACCAGAAATAGCAAGGTCAAATAGATCAAATCAATTATTTTTTGTAAATAAAAGATATGTAAAAGATAAAACTTTATCTGGAGCAATAGAAAAAGGATTTAAAGGATTGCTTACAATAGGTAAGTATGCATTTTCAATATTAAACATAGATATGGATCCTTCAAAAGTAGATGTAAATGTACATCCTGCAAAATTAGAAGTAAGATTTTCAGATGAATCTAAAATGTTTAAATCTGTATATCATGCTGTAAATGATACATTATTAAAAAATGATTTAATAAAGAGTTCTGAAACAGAAGAAACAAATACAGGTGTAACAAGTTCAATATTTGGAAATAGAAGTAGTGTAGAAAAAGAAATTCAAAATAACAGATTTAATAGTTTATTAGAATTACAAAGAAAGATAAAAGAAGATTTAGAAAAAACTAAAAAAGATATAAATTATAATCCATTTAATAATAATGAAGTTATTAACGAAGATAAGAATGTAGAAGAACCTAAATTGGGGGAGAATAATACACTAAATAATTCAGTAGAAACACAAGAAAATTTAGAAAAAATTGAAGCAGTGGAAGAAGTAAAAGAAGAAACGAAATTAGATATAAAAGAATTAGAAGAAGCTAGTAAAGAGATAGATAAACAAATAGAAAATTTAGCAAATGACAATATAAAAGAAAATCCCAAAAAAGAAAGTTTTGACGAAATGTACTTTAAAATTTTTGGAGCAAAGCCACCAAAGGTAGAAGATGAAGAAGTACAAACAATTACAAAAGAAGATAACACAACCTTATTTGACAATGTAGAAGAAGATTACAAGTATAAAACACAATATAAATTTATAGGAATTGTATTTAATACATATATAATTTTCGAGATGGACAATGAAATGTACATTATGGACCAACATGCAGCACATGAAAGAATTATGTATGAAAAAGTGAAAAAGAATTTTTATGCAGAAGAAGAAAAAGATTCTCAGCTAATGATTTTGCCAGACATAATAACTTTAACACATAAAGAAATGGATATTGCAAGAGATAATATGGAATTATTTAAAAAAGCAGGATTTATTATAGAAGAATTTGGTGATAACACAATAAAAATTTCTGGAACACCAAGCATTTGTTTAGATTTAAACACAAGAGATTTATTTTTAGAAACACTGGATGAAATAAATTCTGTTGCAAGAACAGCAAAACAAGAAATAGAAAATAAATTTTTAGCAACAATAGCATGTAAAGCAGCTGTAAAGGCACATATGGTTTTAGCCAAAGAAGAAGTAGAAAGTTTAATGGATGAATTATTAAAATTAACAAATCCATTTACTTGTCCACATGGTAGACCAACAGTTATAAAAATGTCTAAATATGAAATAGAAAGAAAATTTGAAAGAAAATAAGATGGAGGAAAAAGTGGGAGAAGAAGTGTCAAAAAAAGATGTTATAGTAATAGGAGGACCAACAGCTTCTGGAAAAACAGGATTATCTATAGAACTTGCAAAAAAAGTAAATGGCCAAATAGTTTCTGCAGATTCTATGCAAATATATAAAGAAATGGATATAGGAACAGCTAAAGTTACAAAAGAAGAAATGCAAGGAATAAAACATTATATGATTGATATTATTTCTCCAAATGAAAGATATTCTGTTGCAGAATTTAAACTTAATGCAGAAAATGCAATAGAAGAAATTTTAAATAATGGTTATACACCAATAGTTGTTGGAGGAACTGGATTATATATAAATAGTTTAATTTATAATATAAATTATCCACAATTAGAATTTGACAAAAAATACAGAGAGCATTTAGAAAAACAAGTTGAAAAGATTGGATTAGAAAAATTATATGAACAAGCAAAAAAAATAGATGAAGAAGCATGTTTAAAAATTAGTCCAAATGATCAAAAAAGAATATTAAGAATATTAGAAATATATAATCAAACAGGAAAAACAAAAACAGAATTAGAAAAGATTTCTAGACAAGAACCTCCAAAATATAATTATAAAGTATTTGCGATAGATTATGAAAGAAGCAAGTTATATGATAGGATAAACTATAGAGTAGAAAAAATGCTAGAAGAAGGCTTAATAGAAGAAGTTGAAAATATAAAAAATGAATATAAAGAATTTCCAACAGCAATGCAAGGTTTAGGATATAAAGAAGTTGTAGATTACATAGAAAAAAGATGTTCATACGAAGAAATGGTAGAAAAAATTAAACAAGAAACTAGGAGATATGCTAAAAGACAAGTTACATGGTTTAAAGGTATAAAAGAATTAACTTGGTTAGACGCAAAAGCAGGAAATGAGAAAAACATAGAACTTATCTTGGAGGAGATAAATTGGAAGAAAAGATAAAAAATAGGAAGAATAAAAATAAAGTAAAAATAGTTTTAATAAGTATACTATTTATAGCGGTTATAATTTATGCAATATATACAGCATGGCAGCTATTTACAAATCCAACAGATGTATTTTTAGTAGAGCAAGGCTCAATTTCTGAAGAAATAAAAGCAGAAGGATATGTTATAAGAGACGAAAAAAAGATACAAGGAAATAATTACAAAAATGGAATGGTACAAATAAAGACAGAAGGAGAAAAGTGCGCAAAAGATGAGAATGTCTTTAGGTATTATTCCAAAGGAGAAGAAGAACTTGTAAATAAAATACACGAATTAGATGAAAAAATTGACGAGGCACAAAAGAATAGTAAAGCGATGGTATACCCTGGTGATATAAAATTATTGGAAAAAGAAATCGAATTAAGATTATTAGAGATTTCCAAAAACAATAATATACAAAAAATTACCGAATATAAAAGAGAAATAGAAAAATATATTAAGAAGAAAACAAATATTATAGGAGAAAATAGTGAAGCAGGGTCATATTTAAACAATTTAATACAAGAAAGAAAAAAATATGAAAGCCAGCTAAACTCTGGTAGTGAATATATAAAAGCGCCAATGAGTGGAGTTGTATCATATAAAGTAGATGATTTAGAAGAAGTGCTAACACCAAATGATTTTAGTAGTTATAATAGATCGTTTTTTGAAAGCTTAAATTTAAAAACAGGACAAACAATAGCAACAAATACAGAATGTGGTAAAATAGTAAACAATTATGAATGTTTTATTGCTACGATAATAAAAAAGAGTCAGTTACATGACATAAAACAAGGAAGCAAGTTAGATTTACGTTTGTCTAATGGAGATGAAATTCCAGGACGAGTAGAATATATTATGGAACAAACCAATGATGATATATTAGTTGTATTTAAAATTAATAAAGATGTAGAAAAATTAATTGGAAGTAGGAAAATTTCCTTCGATATTATATTTTGGCAATATTCAGGTTATAAAGTACCTAATACAGCAATTATAAAAGAGAATGATTTATCATATGTTGTTAGAAATAGAGCGGGATACTTAAATAAAGTTTTAGTAAAAGTAAAAAAAGAGAATGATACATATTCTATAATAGATAATTATACTTCAGACGAACTAAAAGAAATGGGGTATAATTCTTCAGAACTAAATGTTAGCACTAAAATAAATATGTATGATGAAATTCAAACAGTATCAAATAGGAAAAAATAATATTGTTACAGAAATATTACAAAAATGTTAAAAGAAAATTACAAAAATAAAAAACTATTGACAATAATAAAAAAAAGTTAGATACTATATGCAAATACCAACAAAGGAGAAATATTAGGAGGTTTTTTTAATGGCAGGAGCTATAATGAACAAAGTATGGGACTTATTTGGAATGGATACAGAAAGAGAAACAGAAGAAATAGATGAAAAAACATATGATAACAATGAATATGATACATATGATGGGTATGATGAAGAAGAAAATGATGATATAGAAGATAGAAGAATATTTGGTAAAAAAAGTAAAGAGAAAGTGGTATCTATGCCACAAACTCAACAAATAAAAATGGTAATTTCACAACCTACAACATTTGATCAATCAGAAGAAATATGTGAATTCCTTAAAGAAAAGAAATCTGTAATTGTAAATTTAGAATATGTAAATAAAGATGTTGCAAGAAGAATAGTTGACTTTATTAGTGGAGGAGTTTTTGCATTAGATGGACACATCCAAAAAGTTTCTAATTCAATTTTCTTAATAGCACCTTATAATTACGAAATTACAAATGAAATGGCAAGAGAAGAAATTTCAAACAAATTATCTGTATCTTGGCTAAAAAATAGTACAAAAAATTAATTAAAAATAATTAATAATTTAATATAAGCACGCAAATCGTGCTTATATTAAAGTTGAATTAATAAAAAAGGAGGCATAGCAATGCTTACACCATTAGATATAGAAAACAAGAAATTCTCAAAACAAATGGTTAATGGTTACAGTGTAGAAGAAGTTGACGATTTCTTAGATGAATTAACAAAAGATTATGGGAAAGCTTATAAAGAAAGTACAGAAGCTAAAAAAACGATAGATGAATTAACACAAAGTTTAGCTCATTATAAAAATATAGAAGAAACATTACAAAGTACTTTGGTTATGGCACAATCAACAGCAGAAGAAGTAAAAAATGTTGCAAGACAACAAGCAGAACAAATAATAAAAGATGCTAAAGGTAATGCACAAAAAGAAGCAGATGGTTTATCACAAGAAATAAACTTAAAGAAAAAAGAATTAGATGATATTAAAAAACAATTTGACGTATACAAAGCTAAGATGGAAGCTTTATTAATATCACAATTAGAACTTTTAAAAGACATAAATAAAGAAGAAGATAATTTATAAAAATAACAAAAGACAAGTTTTGTTTTGGCAAAATTTGTCTTTTGCTGTCTTTATTACAGAACTGTTAAATATATGTTACATTTATATTAATAATATTGACATATATTTAATATCTAATAAAATATATGGTGTGAAGAGGTATTATGAGGATTATAGGTGGATTAGCTAGAGGAACTAAATTATATACATTAGAAGGAATGAATACTAGACCTACATTAGATAGAGTAAGAGAATCTTTATTTAATATAATACAAAACGAAATAAAAGATTCAATACTACTAGACTTATTTTCAGGTAGTGGAGCAATTGGACTAGAAAGTATAAGTAGAGGCGCAAAAAAAGCAATATTATGCGATAAAAGCAAACAAGCAATACAAATAATAAATAAGAATGTAGAAAAATTAAGGTATAAAGAAAAAGTAGAAGTTTTATGTATGGACTATGAAAATTATTTAAATAGTACAAAAGAACATTTTGACTATATATATATAGATCCACCATATAATACAAATTATATAAGTAACAGTATAAAAATAATAAATGATAAAAACTTATTAACAGAAAAAGGTATAATTATAGCAGAAACAGACGAAAAAGAAAGAATAGAAGAAGAAATTAGAAAATTGAACATAAGTATAAATATTTATGATACTAGAAGATATGGTAGGGCATGGTTAATATTTATGCGAAAGGAGTAAACGAATGGAGATTTTCACACTATTAGAAACTTTAGAAGAAATATTAGAACAAAGTAAAAAGATTCCATTTACAGATAAAGCAGTTCTTGATAAGGAAGCTATATTAGAAATTATAAAAGAAATAAGACTAAAACTTCCAGACGAATTAAAACAAGCAAAATGGGTAAAAGAAGAAAGACAAAGAATATTAACTGAAGCTCAAAAAGAAGCTAATGATATAGTAAAAGAAGCAGAAACAAGAATTATTTCTATGATAGATGAGCACGAGATTACTAAAAAAGCATACGAACAAAAAGCACAAATTATAGAAACTGCAAATGAAATGTCAAGAGAAATATCACAAGGAACAAAGGAATATGCAGATAATGTACTAGGAAGTATTCAAGTTGCATTAGAAGATGCACTAAAAGTTATACAAAATAATAGAAAAGAATTAAAATAATTGGAAGTCAGAGGTCGGTACTTATTTTACTAATGAATACAGACATCTGGCTTTTTTGCATAGTAAGAAATAGGGTGAGTGATAAGTTTTACATGAAGTGTTAATGTGAGATAGAGAAAGTTTTCATTCACCTTTTGCAATAATAATAATTGGAGGGAATATAATGGCAAAAGCAAAAAGAGCAAAAACTACAAGAAAGACATCAGGTAGTAGAAATAATACAAGAACTAGAAAAAAGAAGAATAATATAGATAAAAATTTATTAGTAGTTATTATGATAATAGTAAGTTTATTACTAGCTGTTTTAATATATGCACAATCAGGTTGGATGGGAGAACATTTAAGCCCAATGCTTGGCGGAATAATGGGTTGGATAAAATATATAATACCAGTTGGAACATTATTTATTGCTATTAAAATAGCAACAGATGATAAAGAATATTTAAGCAAAAAAATGATAAATTATGTAATATTCTTAGTGTGTATTGCATCAGTAATGATAATTGTAGAAATAAATAAAGGAAACTTATCTATGGCAGTGCCTTCTTCTGCATTTTTAGAAGATGCATATGAATTAGGTAGAAACAATATTGCAGGTGGAGTTATAGGCGCGCTAATTGCTTTACCAGTATGCAAATTATTAGGAACAATTGGTGGAATTATTTTATTAGTAGGTATTGCCATAATAACATTAATAAACTTGTTCGAAATAAAACCAGCAGAGTTAATAGGTCTTTTCTTTGAAAGAATGAAAGAAAGAAGAGAATATGAAGATGATGAAGAAGACGAAGAAGAATATGAAGAAGAAATAAAAGATAATAGGAAAAATGTATTAGTAGAAAATAAAAAAGAAAAATTAAAAAATAAAAAGAAACATAAGGAAGAAAATATAAAAGAAGAAATACCAATAGAAGAGCAAATTACAATAAATTTGAATGAAACAGAGCCTAAAAAGAAAAAACTACTTCATAGCAAAGAAGACGTAGAGATAAAAGAAAATAAACCAAATCAAATAGAAGCAAATTTATTTAAACAAGAACAAGAAAAGAAAGAAGAGAAAACAAAAGAAGTATTAGTATTAGAACATGGTTTAACAGAAGAAGAAGAAAATTACGAATTCCCACCAATAGAATTACTTAGCGAAGGTACAGCTAGGGTATTTAAGGGTGGTAAAAAAGCGTTAACAGATACTGCAGCAAAGTTACAAAAAACTTTATATAGTTTTGGAGTATCTGCAAAAGTAGAAAATGTTTCTGTAGGTCCAGCTATAACTAGATATGAAGTTAAGCCAGCAGAAGGAGTAAGAGTAAATAAAATAGCAAATCTTGCAGATGATATTGCACTTAGTTTAGCAGCAGAAAGTATAAGAATAGAAGCTCCAATACCAGGAAAACAAGCAGTAGGAATAGAAATTCCAAATAAAGAAAACGAAGTAGTACATTTAAGAGATATTATAGAAACAGAAGAATTTGTAAATCATAAGTCAAAATTAGCTTTGGCACTAGGAAAAAATGTTGGAGGAGAAGTTGTAATTGCAGATGTAGCTAAAATGCCACACGTACTAATTGCAGGAAGTACAGGATCTGGAAAAAGTGTTTGTATAAACACATTAATTACAAGTATATTGTATAAGGCAAAACCAAACGAAGTAAAGCTATTAATGGTAGACCCAAAAGTTGTTGAATTATCTGTATATAATGGAATACCACATTTATTAATACCAGTAGTAACAGACCCTAAAAAAGCAGCAGGAGCACTTGCATGGGCTGTACAAGAAATGGTAAACAGATATAGTCTTTTTGCAAATAAGGGTGTAAGAGATATAAAAGGATATAATTCAGCTATAGAAAAAGAAGGTGGAACAGGAAAATTACCACAGATAGTAATTATAATAGATGAGCTTGCAGATTTAATGATGGTAGCTGCAAAAGATGTAGAAGATGCAATATGTAGATTAGCACAAATGGCAAGAGCTGCAGGAATGCATTTGGTAATAGCAACGCAAAGACCATCTGTAGATGTAATTACAGGTATAATAAAAGCAAATATACCTTCAAGAATAGCATTTGCAGTATCTTCACAAGTTGATTCTAGAACAATATTAGATGCAGTAGGTGCAGAAAAATTATTAGGAAAAGGAGATATGCTATTTTACCCATCTGGTGCTTCAAAACCAACTAGAGTTCAAGGCTCTTTTGTATCAGATAATGAAGTAGAAAAAATAGTAGATTTCTTAAAATTTAATGGTGGAGAAGCTAAATATAATGAAGACATTATAGAAAGTATAGAAAAGGCTAATAGTTCAGACCAAGAACTAGATAAGATTGAAGAAGAAGACGATACAGATCCACTATTAATGGAAGCAATAGATACAGTAGTAGAAACAGGACAAGCTTCTACATCTTTTATACAAAGAAGATTTAAAGTAGGTTATGCAAGAGCTGGAAGAATAATAGACCAGATGGAAGAAAGAGGAATTATTTCTGGGTACCAAGGAAGTAAGCCAAGAGAAGTGCTAATAACAAAAGAAAGATTAGACGAATTAAAAATGGGAACTACTCCAGATGAAAATATATAGGAAGGGTGGAAAGAATGGCAAAAGAAAAAATTTTTTCTAAGCTAAAAGATAAAGATTATAATAATTTGTTAGAGCAAATTTTAGAGAAAAAAGATTTTTCTAGTACAGGTAAAAATTTAATATTAGGTATTTTATATAAAATGGAAACAAACTATAATGACTACAAAATGGTTAAAAGAGATGTTCCAGACAAAGACGAAGTGCTAAATAACTTTATAAATATTGTTAAAGAAAATTGTAAAAACTTAATTATAGTAAAACCAGAAAGCATTAGAAGTGATGTATTAAATAATGCAAATTCTAAATATATTGCAAATTTAGAAAGAAAAGAGTTAGAAGTTTTTCAAAATGAAAAATATGTAATGGAAGGATTATATAGCCTATATAGTAACAAACATATACTAAATGAAAAATATGGAATATTAAAAGATGCAATTACAGAAGTTTTTATAAATGGAAATTCTAGTAATAATGTAGAATTATTAAGAGATTTTAATGGATTTGCATGGTATATATCTTCAAATGAATTTGAAGATATATATTCGAATTTAATATTCCAAAATATTAGAATAATAGCAGGAAATGAATTACTAGAAGAATGGTTACACAATAAAGATGACAAAAAAGATTATTTAGAAAAACTAAAGCAAGAATTAAATAGAAGATATGAGACAGATTTTGCAGAAAAATTATTTAAGCAAATAATTGTAACAATATTAAAAATATATATAGAAAGAAATCCAAAAAAAGCTAATGAATTAGAATGCAATGAAGAAAAAACATCTAAAAGAAATATAGAACAAATAACAAAAGAAAAGAAAGAATTATTAAGAAGAGTAGAGTATTTGGATAGATGTATAAATGATTCAGAAGAATTAAAAAAGGAATTATTAAAAGACAAAACAGCTAAAAATGAAGCAGAAATAAAGAAAGACCTAATGGTAGAAAGAGAAAAATGCATAAAACAAATAATGGAATATAATAAAAAGTTAGACCCAAGACAACTTATAAAGCAAATAAAAAATAATAAATCTAATACAGTTTCTACTTTTAATTATACAGAAATATTAGAAAATAAAGGAACAGCATTAGACGAAATAATAAAATTGCAAAAGATGTTTTTAAAAGGGTATAAAATATTAGCAGAAAGATTAAGTGGCAAAAAAGAAGTACTAGAATTATTATATGAATTTAGATATTATAATTTAATTCCGATATCAAAAGAAGAATTATTAAAAGATAATGATGAATTAAAAGCAGATATAGAAAGTGTACAAGAATTTTTAATACAAAAAGCAATGAATGAAAAACTTATAAATTCGGTTAATTCTAATGAATATATAAATAATGAAATATTAAAAAATATTTTTTCGTTAAAAATAATAAAACTAGAGAATACAGAAGTAAATTTAAGAATTACACAAACAGGAATAAGAGCAAATTATTTAGATGGTGATGTTGAAGAAAAGTCAAAAGATATACCTATTTCAAATAACATAGGTAAATTTAAAATAAAAGAAAAGAAAAAAATAAAAATATTTTCATAGGGAGGTAAATAATGAAAATAACTTTTTTAGGAGCTACAAAAACTGTAACAGGTTCTAATTTTTTAGTAGAAGGAGCTGGAAAAAAATTTTTAGTGGATTGTGGATTATATCAGGGAAAAGCTACAGAAGAATTAGAAAATGAAGAACCATTTGAATTTGACATAAATAGTATAGATTTTATGCTATTAACACATGCACACATAGACCATTCGGGAAGAATTCCTAAGTTGTATAAAGAAGGGTATAGAAAAGATATTATTGCAACAAAAGCTACATGCGATTTATGTTCTATTATGTTACCAGATAGTGGGCACATACAAGAAATGGAAATAAGCTGGACGAACAGAAAAAGAATTAGAAAAGGAGAAACAGAGTTAGAACCACTTTATACTGCAGAAGAGGCAGCAAGATCTTTGGAATTATTTAAGCCTGTAAGCTATGACGAAATAATAGAAATTGATGAAAATATACATGTAAGATTTAATGATGCAGGGCATATGCTAGGTTCTTCTACAATAGAAGTGTGGGTAAGAGAAAATGATAAAGAAGAGAAAATAGTATTTTCAGGTGACTTAGGAAATAATGACATACCATTATTAAGTGAACCAACAATGATAGAAGATACAGATTATTTAGTTATGGAATCAACATATGGTAGCAGATTACATATGAGAAATGATGATAAAGCAGAATTATTTTTAAATATAGTTTCAGAAACATTGGAACAAGGTGGTACAGTTGTTATACCATCATTTGCAGTAGGTAGAACACAAGAAATTTTATTTGAAATAAATAAATTAAAAGATAAAAAAGATGATGAAGAATTTAGAAAAAAATATGAAGAACTAATGAGAGTGCCAGTATATGTAGACAGTCCACTTGCAATATCTGCAACAGAAGTTTTTGAAGATAATATGGACTTATTTGATGATGAAACTAAAGAATATATGCAAAAAGGAAATAATCCATTAGAATTTCCAGGATTGCAATTTACAAGAACAGTAGAGGAATCAAAAGCATTAAATGAAAGCAATGAATCTTGTATTATTATTTCTGCAAGTGGAATGTGTGATGTTGGAAGAATAAAACATCACTTAAAACATAATATATGGAATCCAAATAATACAATTTTATTTGTAGGTTACCAAGCACCTGGAACATTAGGTTATAGTATAGTAAATGGAGCTAAGAAAATAAAACTATTTGGAGAAGAAGTCGCAGTAAATGCAAGAATAGAGTACATAGAAGGATATTCTGGACATGCAGACCAAGAAGGACTATTAAACTTTATATATTCATTTTTAAGAAAACCAAAACACATATTTTTACTACATGGGGAGCCAGAAGGACAAGAAGTATTAAAAAATAAAATAATAGAAACAACAAATTTACCGGTTTCTATTCCAAGTTTTGGAGAAACATACGAACTTACAGACACCGATGTAAGATTAGTAGGAAGACATAGAAGACCAGAAAAAGAAGATAATAAATTTACAAAACTTGCTATTATAGATAGATTAAATTTATTAAAAGAAAAAATAGATGATATGGAAGACATAGTAAACTATGGGCTATCAGATAGTAATATAGAAAATGGCCAAATAGACAATTTAAATGAAAAGATTAGAGAATTACAAAATCAAATTAATAGAATTGTAAATAAATAAAGGAGAATACAAATGAAAAGAAAATATCTAAATGATGCTATTATTGGAAATAGAAAAATGATTGCAAGTTTATCTAGCAAAGGAGAACTTTTACGATTATCATATCCTACAGCAGATTATAGACAATTTATAGATTACTATGAAATGGGAGTAAAAGTAAATGATTCTATGCTTATTAAACTTCATGATGATATAAACAATACATATAACCAATATTATTCTACAGATACAAATGTTTTAAATACAGAAATAGAAAATACATACTTTAAACTTAATATGAAGCAAGAAGATTTTGTTCCAATGAAAAAAGATGTATTAATAAGAAGATACACATTTACTAATTATAACAAAATAGATTTAGACGTAAAATTTTTAATAAATTCAAAATTATTTTCTAATTTGAATAATATGGTTGGTGTTAGAATATGTGATAATGCAATGATACAATATAGCCACGATTTTGCAATGACAACATTTTCTAATATGCCAATATATAGTTACCAATTAAACAATGTAGAAGCTAATATTTCTTCAGGAGTAATAAATGATAAAGATTATATAGCAATGTCTAACCAATCAGCAATAGCATATGATTTAGGAATATTAAAACCAGGAGAAACAAAAGAATTTAATATATATATATATATTAATAAAAATTATAAAGTAGATGTATTAGATGATTTAATTAAAGAAATAGATAAAATAAAAGCATATGATACTTTAAAATTAATTACAGATACTAAAAACTATTGGAGAAGATATGTAAAAAAACATGAAACAATTAAAGTAAAATATGATGATGAATTATATAATGCTAAAATACAAAAGATTTTAAGAAGAACAATTTTATTATTTGCATTATTAGTTAATGAAGAAACTGGTGGAATAATTGCAGCATTAGAAGTAGATGAGGAAAAAGATTTATGCGGAAGATATGCATATTGTTGGCCAAGAGATGCTGTTACAATTTCACAAGCATTAGATATGGTTGGTATGTATAAAGATGCAGATAACTTTTATAATATTTTCTTGCGTAAAACGCAAAGTAAAAATGGAATGTGGGAACAACGTTTTTATACAGATGGAAGGCTAGCACCATGTTGGGGATATCAAATAGACGAAACAGCAAGTGTAATAGTAGGGTTATACCAACATTTTAAAATTAAAGAATTTAGACTAAAAGAAAGAGATATAGACTTTTTAAAAGATAATTTAAATATGTGCGAAAATGCAATAGAATTTTTGAAAAATTATATAGATAATCTTTTAAATGATAAGGGAATGGAAGAAAATTTACAAACTAAATACAGTTATTTAGATAGAAGCCAAATATATAAACATGTAAGCTATGATTTATGGGAAATGAATGAAGGTATACATTTATATTCCTTATCTGCAATATATGCAGCTTTTGATGCTATGGGAAAAATATATGCAGAATTACAAAAAAGTATTAAAAAATTTAAGATTCCAAAAGAAACTGAAAAATTAGAAGAATATAAAGAAATAATAAAAAAATATATTTTAGAAAACTTGTATGATGAAAAGCAAAATATTTTAAAAAGAAATACAAAAGATAGCAATATGGACATAAGTATAATGGGAGCAGTTACACCATTTAGAGTATTTGAACCAAATGATAAAATAATTCAAAATACAGTACAAAAAATTAATTTAACCTTAAGAACATATACTGGTGGATATTTAAGGTTTGAAAATGATGGATACATTGGAGGTAAGAACCCATGGGTAATATCTACAATGTGGATGTACATATATTATAGGTTAATTGGAGCCAAAGCAAATTCCGAGGAATGTTTAAAATTTGTAATAGATACAGCAACACCTTTAGGCCTACTTGCAGAGCAAGTAGATAATGAAGAAATGAAGTCTAAATGGGTAATTGGACTAGGATGGTCACATGCTATGTTTATATTAGCATTAGGATTAGAAGAATTAATGAAATAAAAACTTAGAAAAAGGAGCAATATGAAAGCAAAAACAGTTTTTGTGTGTAATGAATGTGGATATGAATCTGCTAAATGGCTAGGAAAATGCCCAGCATGTAATTCATGGAATACATTTTTTGAAGAAAAAATATCTACAAAAGTAGAAAATGGAAAAAAGGCTAAAAAAATTCAAGAAGGACCAAAGCCATTAAATAGTTATGTTGGGCAAGATGCAAAAAGAACTTCTACAGGATATAAGGAATTAGATACAGTTTTAGGTGGAGGATTAGTAAAAGGTTCTTTAGTTTTGGTAGGAGGAGAGCCGGGAATAGGTAAATCTACTTTAATTTTGCAATTATGTGACAAAATAAAAGGAGAAGGAAAAGTTTTATATGTTTCTGGGGAAGAATCAGCAGAACAAATAAAATTAAGAGCAGATAGACTAAATATAAAGAATGATGATATTTTGTTTTTAGGTGAAACCGATATAGATATTATAGACCAAAATATAGAAGAATTAGAACCAAAACTAGTAATAATAGACTCTATGCAAACTATGTATTCAGAAGAGATTAGTTCTGCGCCAGGAAGTGTAAGCCAGGTAAGAGAAATAACAAGTAGAGTAATGAAAAGTTGCAAATCTAGAAAAATTACAACTATAATTATTGGTCATGTAACAAAAGATGGTAATATAGCAGGGCCAAGAGTTTTAGAGCATATGGTAGACACGGTACTATACATAGAAGGAGAAAGATATTTTTCTTACAGAATGGTAAGGGGAGTTAAGAATAGATTTGGTTCTACAAATGAAATTGGAATGTTCGAAATGCAAGAAAAAGGAATGGTAGAAATAACTAATCCATCATCAATATTAATTTCGGAAAGAGAAGATAACCCTTCTGGTTCCGTTGTTGTTGCAACAGTTGAAGGAACAAGACCGTTATTAGTAGAATTGCAGGCTTTGGTAACGCAAAGTGTATTTGGGCTTCCTAGAAGAACTGCAAATGGAATAGATTACAATAGATTAACATTATTAGTTGCAGTAATGGAAAAAAAAGCAGGATTTATGCTAGGAAATCAAGATGTTTATCTAAATGTAGTAGGTGGTTTAAAAGTGAATGAACCAGCTTTAGATTTAGGAATAGTTTTAGCAACTGCTTCAAGTTTTAAAAATATAAGTATTCCTAAAGGAATAATCGCTTTAGGAGAAGTTGGATTAACAGGTGAAGTTAGAACAATTAACATGATGGAAAAAAGGCTTAAAGAGGCAGAAAGATTAGGTTTTAAAAAATGCATAATACCAGAAAATAACAAAAAACTATTGAAAGAATCATATAAATTGGATATAATTGGGGTGAAAAATATTAACGAAGCCATGAAAGAAATTGGATTAAGATAGTTAATAAGTTGGTTAGTAGAAAGGGTTGATTACAAGTGAGAATCAGCAAAAAAGATGAAGTTACAGATATACTAAAGCTAATTTCACCTGGAACACCAATAAGAGAAGGACTAGATAATATTTTAAAAGCAAAAACAGGAGCGTTATTAGTATTTTCAGATTCTAAAGAAGTTTTAGATTTAGTAGATGGAGGATTCTTTATAGACGAAGAATATACATCTTCTAAACTTTATGAACTAGCTAAAATGGATGGTGCTATAGTATTAAGTACAGACCTAAAGAAAATTTTATATGCAAATGCACAGCTAATACCATCACCAGAAATTACCACTAAAGAAACAGGTACTCGCCATAGAACTGCAGAAAGAACAGCTAAGCAAACAGGAGCATTAGTAATAAGTATTTCGCAAAGAAGAAATATAATAACAGTATTTAAAGGCAATTTAAGGTATACAATACAAGATTCATCAACAATATTAAACAGAACAAATCAGGCATTACAAACATTAGAAAAATATAAGAAAGTATTTGATACTAAGTTAAATGTTTTAAATGAATATGAGTTTAACGATATTGTTACTTTAGATAATGTAGTAAGCGCAATACAAAGAGCAGAAATGGTTATGAAAATTGTAGACGAAGTACAAAGAGGAATTTCTGAATTAGGACAAGATGGTAGGCTTATAAGTATGCAATTAGAAGAATTAGTAGGTGGATTAGAAAGAGAAGAGCTTTTTATAATAAAAGATTATCTATGTAGAGAAACAAACAAAACAGAAGATGAGGCATTAGAAGAAATAATTAAATTGCCATATGAAGAACTTTTAAAAACATCTTCAATAGCAAGAGCATTAGGATATGATAATTTTGACAATTATGATGAAGTTGGAGTTTATACAAGAGGATATAGAATATTAAGTAAAATTCCTAGAGTACCTAATAATATAGTAGAAAACTTAGTAAAATCTTTTGACTCTTTCCAACATATTCTAGATGCAGATATTCCAGAACTTGATGAGGTAGAAGGAATAGGAGAAGTAAGAGCTAAGACAATAAAACAATCTTTAAAAAGAATGCAAGAGCAATTTATTTTTGATAATGCTTTAATTTAATTAGGAGGATAACGAATGAAAACAAAGAAAATAATTATGATTGTAGCAATTATATTAATAGTTGTGTTAACAGGTTTTGTAGGATATACAATATACCAAAAGGTAACATTTAAAAAACAAAATCCAATAGTTACAATGGAAATAGAAGGAATTGGAACAATGAAGTTAGAATTATATCCAGACCAAGCACCAAATACTGTAGCTAATTTTATAACTTTAGCTAATAGAGGATTTTATGATGGTTTAACCTTCCATAGAATAGTAAAAGACTTTATGGTACAAGGTGGAGATAAAGATGGAACAGGTTCAGGCTCACCAACATTATCTGCAATAGAAGATGGTGCTTCAGAAACAGAAAACTATGCTATAAAAGGAGAATTCGTACAAAACGGATTTAATAAAAACACTATAAGACATGAAAAAGGTGTAATATCAATGGCAAGATCAGACTACAGCCAAATGGGGTTATATGAAGAAGGATATAACTCAGCAGGGTCACAATTTTTTATAATGACAGGTGATAATGCAACATTAAACGGATATTATGCAGCATTTGGAAAAGTTATAGAAGGAATGGAAGTATTAGACAAATTAAACGAAACAGAAGTAACGACAGCAGATGAAACAGAAGGAGCAGAAGCAAGTAAGCCAGTTAATCCACCAGTAATAAAAAGTGTAAGAGTAGACACTTTTGGTGTAGATTACGGAAAACCAAATACAGTAAAACCATTTGACTATAATTCATATTTACAACAAATGTATAGTGGAATGAGTGGTATGTAACCGGGATTTTTGGGACGTACCTTAAAATCCCTATTAATAAAAAAAAGCACAGCAATGTGCTTTTTTTATATGCTAGAAAATTATAGCGAACCTTAGATTTTTTTATATTTACATTTGCTAAAAAAATCTTGGGTTCGATTTTTTATATAGTAGGAACAAGAATAAGTATAATATACATATAATATTATATAAGAGAGGTAATGTTATATGAGTACAATATATTTTGACCATGCAGCAACTACTGCAGTTGCACCAGAAGTAAAAAAAGAAATGGATCCATATTTTTGTGAAAATTATGGAAATGCATCTTCATTATATGAACTAGGTTACAAATCTAAAGAAGCAATAAATATAGCAAGAGGGAATGTGGCAAGAACAATAAAAGCTAATCCAAAAGAAATATATTTTACCTCTTGTGGAAGTGAAAGTGATAATTTAGCAATAAAAGGAGTAGCAAGAGCTAATAGAAGAAAAGGCAACCACATAATTACAAGCAAAATAGAACATCCAGCAGTGTTAAATACCTGTAGGCAATTAGAAAGAGAAGGTTTTATAGTAACTTACTTAAATGTAGATAGATATGGAAAAATAGACATAAATGAACTAAAAAGAAGTATCAATAACAGAACTATTTTAGTGTCTATAATGTTTGCTAATAATGAAGTTGGAACCATAGAGCCTATAAAAGAAATTGCAAATATTGTTCATAATTATAATGCAATATTTCATACAGATGCAGTTCAAGCAATTGGAAATGTAGAAATAGATGTTAAAGATATGGGGATAGATTTATTGTCAATGTCTGCTCATAAGTTCTACGGGCCAAAAGGGGTAGGTGCTTTATATGTAAAAGACGGTATAAATTTTGTACCTTTGCAAAATGGTGGACATCAAGAAAATGATAAAAGAGCAGGAACTGAAAATGTAGCAGGTATTGTTGGGCTTGGTAAAGCTATAGAAATAGCTAATTACCAAATGCAAGATAGAAACCAAAAAATACTAGAATTAAGAAATTATTTTATAGATGAAATAAAAAACAAAATTCCATATATAAAAATAAATGGTGATTTAGAAAATAGATTGCCAGGAAATATAAATATTTCATTTTTATATACTAAAGGAAAAGATATTGTAAAATTACTTGCAAAACATGATATATGTACTTCGAGTGGTTCTGCTTGTAGTAGTGGACTTCCACAGCCATCACATGTATTGCTTGCAATGGGGCTAAATGAAGACATTGCAAATAGTGCAGTAAGAATAACTTTAGGCAAAGAAAACACAAAAGAGGAAATAGATTATACAATAAGTATATTAAAGATAATTGTAGAAAATCTTAGAACAGAAGCATAAAAGAAGGATTTATTAAAAGATTCATTCTTAAGAAATAGAAGATGTGCAAAAAAAGGTACAAATTTAATTTGTACCTTTTGATTTTGAATCCCTCAAACTAGATGGGGGAAGGTTATTCTATTTTAGTTATCTTTTAATTTTTTATCTACAATTTTTTTCTCGCCATCTTTTATAACTTCTGTAGCGGCACCTAAACCACTTAATGCTGCAGTTGCTTCGAAAGGAATAAATACTTTATTAGCATCACCTTTAGCAACTTCTTCAAGAGCTTCTAAAGATTTAATTTGAATAAGTTTTTCGTCTGGATCAGCTTTTTTAATTGCTTCATAAACCATTCTTACTTCTTCAGCTTTAGCTTCAGCAACTTTTCTAATTGCTTCGGCTTCACCGGCAGCTCTTCTTATTTGAGCTTCTTTGTCTGCTTCTGCTTCTAATATAGCAGCAGCTTTTTTACCTTCAGCAAGTGTAATAGCAGATTGTCTTTCACCTTCAGATTGTAGAATTAAAGCTCTTTTATTTCTTTCTGCGTTCATTTGTTTTTCCATTGCATCTCTAATATCATCTGGTGGGTTAATGTCTTTAATTTCTACTCTGTCTATTTTACAACCCCATTTATCAGTTGCATCATCTAATATAGATCTTAATTTTTGATTTATTAAATCTCTAGAACTAAATGTTTCATCTAAAGACATTTTTCCTACGATATCACGAATTGTAGTGATTGCTAAATATTCAATACCTTTCTTTAAAGATTGAATTTCATAAACAGCTTTTGCAGGGTCTGTTATTTGATAGAATACAACAGTATCTATTGTAATTGTAACATTATCTTGTGTAATAACTCCTTGTGGTGGGATATCCATAGTTTGTTGTTTTAAACTAACAACACTACGAACATGGTCTACAAAAGGGAATATTACTGTAAGACCAGCATCTGCAACTTTATGAAATTTACCTAATCTTTCAATTATATAAACTTCAGATTGCTTAACTACTTTAATTGACTTATAAGCAATTATAGCAACAAAAACTATTAAAACTAATAAAAATATAATTCCTCCCATTTTTGATTCTCCTTCTATTTATTTTCTATTTTATTAGATGGTAATTTATAATTACTTGCAACGCAAGCTTTTACACCATCTATACCAATAATTTCTACTTTAGAACCTTTTGGAATAGTTAAATTTGGGTCCATTGTTTTAGCAGACCAAATTTCTCCATCTACACTAATTTGACCTGTAGAATTTAATAAAGAAATTTCTTCTGTTACAAGTGCCATTTTTCCAATAATTGCGTTAGAATTTGTTATAGTATTATTACTTTTTACATATTTAGTAAGCAAAGGTCTTGTAAAAATAAGTAATAATATAGAGATTACTACAAATACTAAAACTTGAATAAATAAATTAGTTGTAATAAAACTAACTAACATAGCTATAACTGCTGCTATTGCAAACCATAATAGTAAAAAACCAGATGTTAATATTTCACCTACAAATAGCACGCCAGCTATTATTAACCAAACTAGCCACATAAAGACTCCTCCTTTGCACAGTTCATTAAAATTATACCATAAATACCCATAAAAGTAAAGAAAAACGAAATATTTATGTTAAGTGTTAATATTTTTTAAAATTTTATTCACTAATTTATTATTTTATGATAATATAAGAAAGAATTTTATAATAAGGAGATTACAAATGGCAAAAAGAATGAAAGAAAAAAACGAAAGAAATAAAGGAAAAATAGTATTAAATATAATTATTGTAGTAATATTTCTCGCGATAGTAAGTGGAGTATTTTACTTTTCTCCAAACTATATAAAAGAAGATTATGAAGGAAAAACTAAAATATTAATAAACAATAATAATGTTACATTAAAAATGAAAAATGATGTGTATATAGATGAAAATAATAATGTATTTATGTCTATGCCAGATATAAAAAATTATTTTGACAAATATATAGAGTATGACAAAGAAGATGGTGATATTGTAACAACATCAGAAATAAATATAGCCAAATTGAGTACAGAGAAGAATACAATTACAATAAATGGAGAAGAGGAAGAACTTAATTCATCTGCTATAAAAAAAGGAGAAACAATTTATTTGCCATTTTCAGAAATAAGTCAAAAGGTTTATGATGTAAATTTAGAATACATAAAAGACACAAACACAATTATTATAGATTCATTAGATAGAAAGCAAGAAACAGCAACTGTGAATAAAAATACAAAAATTAAATATAAACCACAAATTTTTTCTAGAACCTTGGATAAAATTAAAGAAAATGAAAAAGTAGTATTTATAGAAGAAAAAGAAGATTGGGCCAAAGTTAGAACTATAGATGGAACAATAGGATATATAAAAAAAGATAAACTAAATGATTTAGAAGTCGTAAGAGAAGAAAAAAATTATATAAATAAAGTAGATGGAAAAATTAACTTAGTTTGGGATTACTATTCAGAATATGCTAATGCTCCAGATAGAAAAGATGAAAAAATGGATGGAGTAAATGTAGTATCACCAGCATTCTTCTCTATTATGAAAGGAAGCAATGGAGAAATAAATGATAATGCAAAAGAAGAAGGAAAAGCCTATATAAAATGGGCACATAATAATAAATATCAAGTGTGGGCAATGTTTTCTAACAATTCATTAAAAGATACTACTTCACAGATATTAAATGATTACGAAAAAAGAGAAAGCATGATAGAAAACTTAATAAGTTTAGTAGAAAAATATGATATAGATGGTGTAAATGTAGACTTCGAAAATATGAATGAATCAGATAAAGATGTATATTCAAGATTTTTAATAGAATTAGCTCCAAGATTAAAGAAAATGGGAAAAACACTGTCTGTAGATGTAACTGCTCCAGATGGCTCTGCAACATGGTCTTTATGTTTTGACAGGGATGTAATTGCAGATGTTTCAGATTATGTAATATTTATGGCATATGACCAATATGGCACAGGTTCGAGTAAAGCTGGTACAACAGCAGGATATAATTGGGTGGAAGCAAATATTAAGAAATTTTTAGGACAAGAAGATGTACCACCAGAAAAACTAGTATTAGGAATACCATTATATATGAGAACATGGGAAGAAAAAAGAGATGGTACATATGTTCCAAATATAGTAAATATGAACGATTTATTTGATGTTCTTCCAGAAAACCAAGTAGCAACATGGGATGAAGATTTAAAACAATACTATGTAGAATATGAGAAAAAAGGTAAAAAGTATAAAATGTGGATAGAAAATGAAAAATCCATAGGAGAAAAAATAAATTTAGCTAAAAAATATAATTTAGCTGGAATAGCTTTTTGGGAAAAAGATAGAGAGCCAAATACGGAATTTTGGACATTTGTAAAAGAAGAGCTAAATTAGCTAGTAACAATTTATTAGCCAAGTAGCATGGGTTAAATGAAAAAATTAAATTAACAAGTAATATAAAATCACTTTATTCATATAAATTGAGTAAGGTGATTTTATGGTTGGATATATAAAAACAAGACAGGAAAAAAATATAATTAAAAAAATACTAAATAAAATAGAAATAGAAGAATATGAAAATGGAAATAAATATACAATTCCTAAGTTTAATAAAAAATTATTGGAAAAGCTTAAAGAAGATAATATAAAAAATATTGTTGTTGCTAAAAAAGATAAGGAAAATATAGAATTCTTAAATAATATATATTCAAATAACATGAACATAATAGATGGAAGAATATTATTTAAACACTTAATTCCAGAAATAATAGAATATATATCTAATGTATGCAAAATCAACAAAAATGATATGCAAATAACGATACTTGCAAATGACTATTCACAAATTAATATATTTTATATAAATGAATTAATTACAGAAGTAAAAAGCGTAAACATTGTTACAAATAATATAAATAGATTTAAACAATTTGCAGATAGGTTATATAATAAAGAAGCTATAGTAGTTCCTATAATGAACAATAAAAATAAAAGTTTATTAAATAAAAAAATAATATTAAATATAGATTTTTCAGAAGAACAATTAAAAAAATACAAGATGAATAGAAAAGCTATTATAATAAACATAGAAAACAATATAGAAAAAGTTAACAGAACTTTTACAGGAGTAAATATAAATAACTATAAACTTATTTCTAAGAAAGAAGAAAGCGAATTTGAAGAAAATGAAATTTATGAATCATATATTATAATGAATAAAATACAAGATATAAGGAAAATAATAATTAAAGAAAATTTACAGATAAAAAGTTTTATAGGAAATAGAGGAGAAATAGATATTAGTGAATATGAAATAAACACTAAAAGTAAAATATAATTTGAAAAATTAATATTAATTGTATTGATGAATATAAATAAAAAAATAAGAAACAATACTTGACAAAAGGTAAATATTGGCTTAATATAATGCAGTAATAAATTATTCAGGAGGGATGACAGAATGGGAGATAACAACAAGGAAATTCTACTAACAGAAGAAGGATATAAAAAAATGGAAGCTGAACTAGAAAAGCTAAAAACAGAAACTAGATCAGAAATAGCAGAAAGAATAAAAGTAGCTTTAGGCTTTGGAGATCTTTCAGAAAATTCAGAATATGATGAAGCAAAAAATGCACAAGCGGCAAATGAAGATAAAATAGCAGAATTAGAAGCAAAATTAAGATTTGCAAAAATTATAGATGATTCAGAAATAGATACAAAAAAAGTACAAATAGGAAATACTGTAAAAGTTCTAGATATGGAATTCGACGAAGAAGTTGAATATACAATAGTTGGAACAACAGAGGCAGATATTACACAAAACAAAATATCTAATGAATCTCCTATAGGTTCAGCTTTATTAGGAGCAAAGAAAAACGAAATAGTAGAAGTTCAAGTACCAGCAGGTATAAGCAAATATAAGGTACTATCTATAACAAAAGTATAATAAAAAAATTTTAATACAAAGCGAGATTTTAGTATTAAAGAATTATTGCATACATAAGATTTTCTTAAAATTTAAATTTGGTAGAAAATCTTAGTATGCTTTTTTTCTGTACAAAAGCATTATTATAAGTATTAAAATTTTTATTAATCTGCAAAGCTAAGACATGTTTTTCTATATCGGGATTTTAAGGAACGTTCCAAAATCCCGATATTATATTGAAAAAAGTGTAATAATTATGGTAAAATATATCCTAAATGAAGCATATTTTATTGCATTCCAACATATAAATATAATAAAGGGGTGTATATAATATGGAATATGCAAAAGATGAAATTTTTACTATAGAATACAATAATAAGAAGAAAAGAAAGAATAATAATATTTTAGGATTATTATTTTCTATAGGTGGAATATTTTGTATAGCTAATATAATAGCTATATATAATTTTTTTAAAATAGTATCAAATATGTAATTGGAGATGGAATATGAAAATAGCAAATAATTGGAAAGACTATGAAATATTAGACATGGCAAATGGAGAAAAATTAGAAAGATGGGGAGATATATATTTAGTAAGACCTGACCCACAAATAATATGGAAAGAAAAAACTTTTAAGAATAAATGGAATAATGTACATGGAATATATAGTAGAAGTAACACTGGTGGTGGCAATTGGAGATTCCAAAAGAAAGTTCCACAAAACTGGCAAATAAAATATAAAAATTTAACATTTAATATAAAGCCAATGGGATTTAAACATACAGGACTTTTTCCGGAACAAGCAGTTAATTGGGATTGGATGATTAATAAAATACAAAGCAGTAAAAGAGATGTAAAAGTATTAAATTTATTTGCATATACAGGTGGAGCAACTGTAGCATGTCTTTCTGCTGGAGCTTCTGTATGCCATGTAGATAGTTCTAAAGGAATGGTAGCATGGTCAAAAGAAAATGTTAATTCATCTGGATTAAAAGAAAGACCAGTTCGTTATATAGTTGATGACGTAGAAAAATTTGTAAATAGAGAAATAAGAAGAGGCAATAAATATGATGCAATTATTATGGATCCACCTTCATATGGTAGAGGAACAAAAGGAGAAGTATGGAGATTTGAAGAAGATATTGCAGATTTAGTTAAATTATGTACTAAAGTATTATCGGACAAGCCTTTATTTTTCTTAATAAATTCGTATACTACTGGTATTTCTGCAAAAGTATTAGAAAACATATTAAGAATAAATATAAAAAATAATGGAAGTTTTGAATCTGGTGAAATAGGATTACCTATGACAAATTCTAAACTTGTACTTCCTTGTGGAATATATGGTAGATGGGAGGAAAACAATGCTTAATGTATTATATGAAGATAATCACATTATTGTTGTAGTTAAAGAACCTGGAATTCCATCACAGGAAGACAAAACTAAAGATGAAGATATGCTTACTATTATAAAAAAATATTTAAAAGATAAATATAATAAACCAGGAAATGTTTACTTAGGACTAGTTCATAGGTTAGATAGAAATGTTGGAGGAGTTATGGTATTTGCTAAAACTTCTAAAGCGGCTTCTAGATTAAGTGAACAGGTTAGAAATAAACAGGTTAAGAAAAACTATATTGCTGTAGTAAAAGGAAAAATGGAGCAATCTAAAGGAAAAATGAAAGATTACCTAAAAAAAGATGAAAAAAATAATAAATCTTTTGTTTCAAATGAAAATACAAAAAATGCTAAATTAGCAGAACTAGAGTATGAGAATTTAAAATATGATGAAAAAACAAATATGAGTTTAGTAAAAATTAATTTAAAAACAGGCAGACATCATCAAATAAGAGTACAGTTTTCTAGTAGAGGTCATAGTTTATGTGGTGATACTAAATATGGAACAAGAAGTAGAAGTAAGCAGTTAGCCTTATGGTCATATAAATTAAGTTTTTGTCATCCTGTAACAAAAGAAAAGTTGCAATTTAAATATTTACCTAATGCAAATGGAGTGTGGAACATATTAAAAGATATACATATATAGTAAAAAAAGTTCAATTTATAATTGGGCTTTTTTTATATAGTGCTAAGTTTTTGAGGAGAATTTTTGCATATTTCAACAAAAAACAAGAAAGTTAAACTATAGTTCTGTTGGTAAAATATGGTTTTATATAGGTAAAAAATAATAACAATTATTCACAAGCAAAATATATCATTTCACCAAACAAATGAACAAAAATAATAAAAAGAGATTATAATAAAGACAGATCAACGAAAGAAATGAGGGATAAATGTGATACAAACAATTTGTGATTCATTAGCACACAAGATAACAACATCTGTTAATGGATATGATGAAAGTAGAATAGAAGAAATTAGCTTTGGACTACAATTACTAATTGGTGAAATACCTAAGTTTTTTATTACATTTATTTTAGCATGGTTACTTAATATAATTGATTTAACTATAATTTCTTTTATGATAATTTTACCATACAGAATGTTTTCAGGAGGCTTTCATTTAAATACACATTTAGGATGCATTATAGCGACAAATACAATGTATATTGGAAGTGCATATTTAGCTAAAATATTATATTTTAGTGATAGTGTTAAATTTATTATGATAGCAATTACTTTTATATTTAGTTTTGCAATGATTTCTAAATATGCACCAGCAGATACAGAAAATGTTCCAGTATTACAAAGGAAAGAAAGAAGAAAACGAAAGATATGGTCATTTATAATTGCTGGTACCGAGCTTGCAATTGCTGTAATTACACCGTATAGAGTAATTTCTAATATGATAATTATAGGAATTTTAATTCAAACATTAACGATAACTAAATTAGCATATAGAATTACAAAAAATAAGTATGGTTATGAAGTGTATGGGTAGTAACCGAGGAATTAGCCTCGTACTATATAAAGAAAATAAAGGGGGAAGAGGGAAATGTTAAAAATGTTAGCAAAATTAGCAGAAAAGTATGCAAAATCATCTAACACTGCATGTCTTGTTTTAGGGATATTACATCAACCAAAAATGCCTGCTAATATGATAAGAAAAGACTAAGAACAATCAACATCCAAATTAAACAACAAAAAAATACCTAATAAATAGGTATTTTTATTTGTTTTAAATTTTTAGTAAACTTGGTTTTGGTAGGTATATTTCTAATTGTTGTTTAAATAATTCATCGTCCTTACTTGTAAACATTGCAAGATTATCATGTTTATTTAATATTTTGTTTACCTTCCATAGCCCAAGTCCTGTATTATTTGGTTTTGTTGAATATGATTTTTCAAAAATTTTAAATGTATCTATATCTTTTTCATTATACGTATTTTCCACAATTACAAGCTGTCTATTTCTCCTGTAATCCATTAAAAAGCGTACATTTATATATTTTTTAGTACATTCTTGAGCGGCTTCTATACTATTATCCAATAAAATTCCTAATATTCTAGTAAATTCGTATGTATCTATATGAAGAGAATTTAAATCTATAAAAACTCCAAGTTCAAATTGAATATTGTTTAAATTTGCTTTATTATATTTATCAGCTAAAATTGCATATATAGATGGGTTATTAATAATTTCTGGGTTAATAGCAGATAAATTATTAAGATTTTTACATTCATTAAATAATGATTTATAATATGTTGATAAACCTTCCATATCATTGGCAGTTATATATCCGTCCAATACCATTCATAATATTGTGAAAATCATGTTTGAATGCACGAATATTATCATACATTATTTTTAAGGTATTATTATATAGTTTAAGATTTTTTATATCTCTATTTGCAACTTCTAATTCTTTTGTTTTTACAATATTAAATATACTAACAAAGACATAAGCTACTAGACACATAATACTTAGCAATATGATAGCTCCAGGTAGTACATTATTATAAAAAGCAGTTATATATAATTGTAAAAATATAGTTATAAAACCTAATATAACTGTACTTAGAATTGAAAAAGAATCTTTTTTATTTAAATTTGTAAATAATGTTATGTTTAATTTTAAATGTTTAAATAATTTCCATATTATAAATAATAATGAGTATACTATTATTAAAAAGAGTATATGATACAAGGGCAATGAAATCGCTTCTGTATAAGGTTTGTTAAATATTAAAGTATATACTTGTGATGAAATTATTTCAAATAAAGTTGTTAGTAAGAATGGAATTATTATACCTAAAAATGTATCTATTAAAGGCCTTTTGAAAAATAATAGATATAATAAAACAAAAATCAATATATTAAAAATAGTATTGAATGGAACAGGGATTAAAAATCTACTAATTATAAAAATTGCTATTAAAGATAACATACAACTATATTTTGATTTCTTTGAAGGAGTAATATTTAATAAGGTAATGAAAAGATTGACATATAAATATACTTCAATTACGAAGAAAGGTAGTATAATAATATTTGTTAGCGTTGCATTAGGCTTCATTAAGATATTCATTATCTTTTGTATTGTATTCATAGTTATTCATAACCTCCAGTAAATTGTTTTTATATTTAGGCCCAATAGGGCAGACATCATTATTATTAGAAAGATATATGTAATTTTTAATACTATCTATTATATTAATTGTATCTATATTAACAATATAAGATCTGTGACATCTTACAAAATTATCAGGTAAAGTTTTTTCTATTTTATTAAACGCAATATATGATGAGTAATCTTGAAATTGAGTATGATAAGTTAACTTCATATTATCTTTTTTAATATAAAGTACATCATTTTCTCTAATTAACATCTGGGAATTACCGACTTTAATAAAATTTGATACATTGGATTTTATATCTTCAAACAATCTAGATATAGTTAACTCAAGTCTTTCAGAAACAAAAGGTTTTGGAATATAATCAAAAGTCTTATACTTATAGGCGACCAGAGCATATTCTAAATGACCTGTTGTAAAAATAATATATATTTTTTTATTTCTCTTTCTAATTTGCTCAGCAATATCTAATCCAGTTAGCTTATCCTTTAAATTGATATCTAGAAATAATACATCAATAGTATTTTCATTTAAGTAATTGAATAAATCATTCGAATTATCACAGGTATAGGTAATTTTTGCATTATAATCATGATTTATAAAAATGTTGTTTAACATTTGTGATAATTTGTCTAAAATGTTTTTGTTATCATCGCATAAAACAAAATTTAACATATCTTCACCTCCTAAATAATATATATACTATTATATAGAAAAATATTGAATTACCAATAATAGACAAAAAAATATAAATAAAGACTATTACCTATATTTTCCAATAATAAATACAATATAATCTAAAAAATTGATAATGTCAATATGAAAAAATAATATTGGAGGGATAAAAGTATGAAAATTTTTGACAAAAAATTACTTTTTTCGCTATGTGGAATTATTTTACTTTTTTTACTAATATTTACATTTTATAACAATAATAAGCTTCAATATACTAGTGGAAGTGCTCTAAGTAATAAAAAGATTGGTTGGGGAATAAAAAGAGAAAAAGAACACAAAAGACCAGATGTGGGAAAAGAAAATGCAGAGTTAATGGAACAATATGATGGTATGTACATTGGAAATGCAGATAAGAAAAATGTATATTTAACATTTGATGAAGGTTATGAGGCTGGATATACAGAAAAGATGTTAGATGTTTTAAAGGAAAACAATGTGAAGGCTACTTTTTTTATAACGGGTCACTATTTAAATACAAATGAAGAATTGGTAAAAAGAATGATTAATGAGGGGCATATAGTAGGAAATCATACACCTAAATTCTTAATGTCCGGAATTAACATTGGAGAAATATAATATGAGAGTAATAATTTATTTAGGTGTAAAAAACAATTAGTAGATTTATAAAAATTTACTAATTGTTTTTTGTTTAAATGTAGTAAATAATAAGATATTATGGTATACTAGCTAGAGTTAAGAAAGGAGATAAAGATGGAAAAAGAAATTGTTTTTGTAACACATAATTTAGGAAAAATAAAATCAGCAGAAAGATATTTTAAAGATTTAAAATTTACTACATTTAATTATGAATTAGATGAACCAAGAAGTGATGACATAAAAGAAATAGCAACTGTAAAGGTAAAAGAAGCATTTGAAATATTAAAAAGACCTTGCATAGCATTAGATACCGACTTTAGAATAGATGAATTAAATGGATTTCCCAGAGCATTTGTGAATTTTTCATTAGATACAATAGGAATAAATGGAATTTTAAAACTAATGCAAGGAAAAGAAAATAGGAAATGTGCATTTAATGAATGTTTAGCTTATCATGATGGAGAAAATATACATTATTTTTATGGAAGGCATCCTGGAAATTTATCGGAAAAAATACAAGGATTAGATAGAGATGAAAAATGGTCAGATTTATGGTATATTTTTAAACCAGAGGGATTCGAAAAAACATTAGCAGAAATGGATTCAGAAGAAAGAGAAAATCGAAGAAAAGTTGATGGTTCAGTACAGGCAATGCAAGAATTTGCAAAATGGTATGAGGATCAGTAAGATTTTCTCCAAATTACACATGCATATACTAGAAAATGAATTTAAAGGAGACTATATTAGAAATAAAAATATTAAGTAATTAATTTGAAGATATTAAAAAATAGGATGTAACTAAAATGTTTACTTTATTTTCTAATATCTTTTTTATTTTTTTAGCAACAAATCAGTTCTTTTTAGTTGAACTAAAAAATGTCCAAAAAGTTCACCGAAATTATTTGTATTTTATGTAGTAACCAAAAAAAGATTATGTTATACTTGTAGTAATATAAAACAAGGAGAAAATTGTATGAAAAAGGGAAAAAAAGACATATATAAGGTAATTGCTAATATTATTAGAATTTTAATTGCTATAATTACTATTTTTCTAATTTTTAAAAAAGAATATAAAAATATAGGAATTCTAATTTTAACAATGATATTAACTTTTTATGATGTATTTGTAGAAAAAATTCTAAAAATAAAACTAGAGAATAATTTAAAAATATCAATTATACTTTTTATTTTTTCGGCACAATGTTTAGGAACAGCACTAGGTTTTTATGGTAAATTTTTATGGTGGGACACAATGTTACATACTTTGTCTGGAGTTATATTTTTCTTTGTAGGAGAAACGGTTATAAAACAGTTAAATAACACATTAGCAGATAGCAATATAAATAAAAAAACAATTATTGCATTTGGAGTATGTTTTTCACTTGCCACAGGCGTTGTTTGGGAACTATTTGAATTTTTTGTAGACACTTTTTTAGGTCAAAATATGCAAGTAGCAAAAGGCTTTGTTGGACAAGACGCTATTAAAGACACAATGATAGATTTAATTTCGGTAACACTAGGAACAGTAGGCATAGTTATAATCCAAAAAATAAAAGAATTAATAGGGGGAAAAAATGAAAAAACAAAGAACATTTAGAAAAAGAGATTTAACAGTATGTATAGTATTAAGAATATTAGTAATTATAACGATAGTTACACAAGCTCTTAGAGGAGATTTTGAAAATGTGTTTTTGGGAATACTAACACTAATTTTATTTACAATTCCTTCAATCATAGATAGAAAATTAAATATAAAATTACCAAATGCCTTAGAAACAGTAATATTACTTTTCATATTTTCAGCAGAAATTTTAGGAGAGATACAAAACTTTTATGGAATATTTAAATTTTGGGATACTATGCTACATACAATAAATGGATTTTTATGTGCTGCTATAGGATTTTCACTTATAGATATACTAAATAGAAGTCCAAAGTTCCACTTAAAAATGTCACCAATCTTTGTAGCATTAGTAGCATTTTGTTTTTCTATGACAATAGGTGTAGTATGGGAATTTTTTGAATATGGTTCAGATAATTTTACTAGAACAGATATGCAAAAAGATAGAATTACATCATCAATTTCATCTGTATTAATTAATGAAACAGGAAAAAATATTCCAATAAAAATAGATAATATTCAAGAAAGTATAATAAAGTACGAAGAAAATGGAGAAATGAAAGAATTTGTTATTAGTGGTGGAAATTTAGATATAGGTTTAAAAGATACAATGAAAGACTTAATGGTTAATTTTATTGGAGCTATAGTATTTTCTATAATAGGAATGTTATATATAAAAAATAGGGATGAATATAAATTTGCAGAGAATTTTATTCCTACAATGAAAATAAACGAATCAGAATAAGTATATATAAGAAAAATAAAACCGGGATTTTAAGGACCGTCCCTTAATCCCGGATTAATAAAAAGGTATAGGAAAAAACAAATGAAAGAATTATCTAAAAGATTTATAGAAAGACAAGATTGGTTTTGCTATTATGGAATAAATATAATAGACTCTTCAATTGGAATTCTCGAGAATTGTAATGGCAATAAAGAATTGAGATATAGAGAAATATTAGAATTAATGTCTAAAGAAAATGTAGAAAATTTACGACAATATTCTATTAAAAACTTAATGCACATAATAGGGAATACCAAAGTTACTGAAGAAGATAGAAATAAAATAATTCAGTTAATTTCTGATAAAATGGATAATGGAGAAATTTTTTATACAGAAGAAAATACAACAGAAGTTTTTATGAAACCAGTATCTCAATCTAATTTTGAATTTTCTAAAATGGGTAAGACATTACAAGAAAAAGTAAAAGAAGATATATTAAAAAGAAGAGATAAAGTAGAGGGAGAAAATTACCAAGAAATATTAAATTATTTTACGAAATATACAGATATGTCAAATTTTTTGTACTGCTATGAACAAGGAATATTTACAGATGAAAAAATAGAAACACTAGAAAAAGCATTAAAAGAGAACTCTAAAGCATTGGTTAATACAAACTTTGCAATTTTTAAAGACGAAATATATAAAAATTTTGAAGAAGAATTTGTATTATATGCACTTAAATTTCCAAATTTAAGTATACAATTAGATATTTTATCAAAAGAAAATCCAGAGCTATTGCAAATAGTAGCAAATAAAGTCAGCCAAAAGCAAGAACTAAGTGAAAGTGTAAATTTAGCAGGAAGTTTAATAAAATATTTTACAAATAATTGCTATGAAATTACTGTAGATAGATTAACAGAAAAAGTATCTTCAAATTTAATAGATTCAGCACTAAGGAATAATAAATCTAAAAGAGATGAAAAAATAATAGCGGTTCCATATTCTGAAAATTACGAAAATGATTTAGAAGAAAAATTTAATGATGAATATCAAAAAATTATAAATTATGATGAAAGTAAAGAATATTTTAGCAATAGAGAAACAAAATCAGATAAACTTAAGAACTTATATCTTAATAAATATTTTTCCATTTCTATAAAGGAAGCAAATTCAATATTAGAAATGTATGCTGTGGATATAGAAAAACTAAATTCCAAAAAAGGAAAAAAATTTATACAAAGTATAACTAAAGTACTGGAAATTCAAAATGTAGAAGCCCTAGATTTTTCTAAATTTCATAATCAAAATATAGAAGAAATAGAAGAAATAAAAAGTGAAATAGAAAGAGAATATGCTCTAAGTTATACAGAAGAATTAGCCAAAACTAAAAAAGAGCTAGACAGTACATTAAAACGAACTATAATAGAACACAATGGAAAAAGTATACTACAAATAGAGCCAGGAGAAGATTTTAACTTATTATTACATAGTACAGATGCAGGATTTATAAGTGAAGGAAAACTAGCTGAACATGAAAATTTAAAAGAAAAATGGAAAACAAGTGATAACACATTTAATCATATTATTTCGATGACATATGTAAACCAAGACTTTATGGGAATGGCACCAGTAGGTGAAAATGGAGTAATGTATGGTTTTACTTCTGTGAATAGTAAAAATGTTAAAATGATGGGAAATACAGATATAAATACATTTTCAAATGAATTTGGATATAGTGCAGTGCAAAAGAAATATTTAACAGCTAAATCTATGCCATATAATTCTAGAAGAGTATATAGCGAAGTTGCGGTAGAGAGGAAAGAAACAAAACCGGATTATGTTATTATTTTTGAAGATTCCACAGAGAAAAATATAGAAAATGCCTATAAGGCTGCAACAGATTGGAATATTCCAGTAGTGCTTTTAAATAAAGAAAAAATAAAAGACAATCAGATACAAAGACTAGAAAAAATTAGAAAAGATTTTGAAGAAACAAAGAATCCAGAAAAGTTACATGAATTATTAAATACATATGAAACTAATATGGCAGGATGGCTACTTAATAGAAAGCCAGATGAAAAGGACGAATCTTTTACACAAATGATTAGCAATGAACGTTTTAGAGAAGATTTCGAAAATGAATATAATAATATAACCAAAACAATTGATGAGTATTTAGAAGGTTTTGATATAAATGACGATAGAACAGAAGACTTGGTAAGAACAATGCAAATTATACTAGAGGAACAAGAATTGTACGAAAAATGTGACAAAAAGAAACCTATAAGTAAAACACAAAATACAATAAAAACAGTAGAGCTTATAGAAAAGATAAATACTACCATGGAAAGAGTAGGCGCAGAGGAATATATTATAGATAAGCAAAATATTCCAACTAAAAAGCAATATGATAATTTAATAAAATTAGCATTAGGTAAAGAAAAAATAGGCATAGAAGATGTTATGGAAGCAGAAGCACAGCTTGCAAAAGATAAAAATAGGGAGGCAAATAGAAATGATCCAAACCGATAAAGTAACATATAAAATGGCGTATACACAAGTTTTAGAAATATTAAAAAGACTGCCTAAAGAAGAGGTTGCAAAAATTCCTACAGAAGAAATAGAATTTTTGAAAGAAAATTGTGATAAAACTTATAAATATATCTTAAGTCCAAATGCAAGATTAGAAGAGTGCCAAATATCAAGAAAAGCGTATGCTATATTGGTAGTATATTTTAAAAAATATTTTGCAACAGAAATACAGAAACAAAAACTAGATGTTATTTTAAAGAATAATCAAATTGCTATAGAGAAAGAAAAAAGAGAAAAATATGGAGTGGATAATTTATTTAAGGAAAATAAATTAGAACAAGAAGAAAATAAGAAAGTAGAGATAGTACCATATAAAGAAAGCTTCTTTAAAAGAGTATTAAATAGAATTAAAAAGATATTTAGAAGATAAAAAAAATGTAACAAAATAGCAAAAAAATGTAATAAAAAAGACATATTAGTTTTAATATGTTTATATTGACAAATAAGTTAATGAAAATATATATATATAAATATAATATAAAATAAAAGGAGGAAGAAAAATGGCAGGAACAGATATTAAAGAAATCGACTATGACCAAATAATTGTTAAAGCATCTCAAATTGCAAATTCAGCAAATGATATGCAAAATGCTATAAAAGGAGCTTTTGCCGAAATACAACAAATGAGTGATGTATGGTTTGGTAATTCATACGATAATTTCATAAATGTTGTAAACATGGCAATACCAGGTTTAAATAAAGTATTCACTGTAACAGTAAGTGATATACCACATGAAATTGCAGCAAAGGCTAGATCTTATGCAGCAGCAAACCAATCTAGTACTTCTAGCAGTTTATCTGATCAAATTGCTATTATATTATCAGATGTACCAAAGACAAATAAAGGAGCTAAACTTAGATTTAGATCAGCTAATGTACGTGCATGTCAAAAAGCTATAGAATCTAGATTTAAAGAAGCAACAGCTGCTTCAGATAGAGCTTCATCTACAGCATCATCATTAGAGGCTGATTGGAACAGTATTTCTGGTGATACAAACATAAGAGAATTAAAAGATGCTTTTAAAAGAGTAAATACAATTTTAGAATCACTTAGAGATGCATTGGATAATCAAATTACTGCACAAGCTACTACAATTGAAGCATTAGAAGGAGCTGCAGACGCAGTAGAAGCTGCTAAAGACTTTGCAGGAGATGTAGTTGATGGAGCTAAAGATATGGCAAAATCAGCAGTTAATAAAATTCAAGAAACAGCTTCAGATGTTTGGACAAACCTTACAGGTGGAAATTAAAAAGAATATATAAATTAAATTTAAATAATGAAGTGGAATAAAAAATATTGTACTTCGTCTTTTATGAAAATAGTAATTCTTTATAATGCTAATTAGACGAATTACTATTTTCATTTTTTATAAGAAAAATAAAATCAGGGTGTTAGGGAAGGTTTCTAAATCCAGGTTTTATATGGGGAAAATTTTAACATCAGTAAAGTATAAGGAGAAAAAAATGTTAATTACACTTATAGGAAAAAATTCAATAAATAAACTAATTTTACCACGAGAAGTAATAGGAAACTATTGGTTATATGATAAAAATTATGAACAACCTAGAAGACTAATAAATATAGAAAGCGTGAATAATACTTGGCAAATAAGAACTAATAATCGATGTAGAATAATTAATAATAAAAATATTGTTTTAGAGGAGAATTCTATTAAAGTTATAAGAGATGGAAAGGAAATATTAGATAGAATAATATTAAAAGATTATAGTTTTTATTATGTAACCATAGGAAATAGTCCAGAAATATATATACTTTATTGTTCACCGGTGTATGTAGATAATTATTCACATTTACATATAGAAAATACATCAACAATATTTATTGGACGAGATAAAAATACAAATCATATAGTATATGATAATCCATTAGTATGTAAAAACCAAGCTAAAATATTTCTTATAAATGGTGTATGGTCTATAGAAAACTATGATGCAAAATTTAATACATATGTAAATGATGAACCTATTTTTAAATCAACGAGAATGCTGGCAAATGGTGATAGAATATCAATATTTGGACTTACAATTATTTTAATAGATAAAGAATTATTCATAAACAATCCTTTTAATAGAGTAATATGCAATAAAAATTATTTTTCTGTAAGTAAGTATACAAATAAACTAATAAAAGACTATGATGAAGAGGATTTTAATGACTATTTAAATAATGATTATTTTTTAAGAACCCCTAGAATATTAGATTTAATAGACGAAACTAGAATAACTATAGCTTCACCAGAAGTTTCTAAGAAAAATAGAGAATTGCCAGCAGCACTAGTTTTAGGTTCTTCTCTTTCTATGGGAATGATGACACTTATAACTTTAGTTCAAACAATAGATAATTTAGCATCAGGAAGAATAGAACTAAAAAATGCAATATTTAGTCTCTTTATGTCTGGAACAATGTTACTTACATCAGTTTTAATTCCTATTTTAAATAGACGATATAGTGTAAAGATAAAGGAATTAAATGAAAAAGATACAATAACAAATTATAAAAAATATATATCAAATAAAATAAACTCAATAGAGGAACTTTTAAATAGAAATCGTGCAATATTATATAAAACTTATGTTTCTCTAGAAGAATGTATGGATATTATATTATATGATCATTCTAGACTTTGGGAAAGACAAATAGTAGATAAAGATTTCTTAACAATAAGACTAGGAATTGGAGATGTGCCATCTGGATTTATTATCAATTATACACAAGAAGACCATATAGGAGTAACTAGTGAAACTTATGATTTAATGAATATGTGTATAGAAAAAGCAAAAATATTAAAAGAAGCGCCAGTATTATTATCGTTAACAAAGAAAAATATTTCTGCAATTATTTACGAAAATGAAAAATTAAAATTTAGATATATACAAAATATATTATTGCAATTAATAACATTTCATAGTTATGACGAACTAAAGTTAGCATTTCTATTAAAAGATAATACAGACGGAAAATGGGATTTTGCAAAAATGTTACCACATGTATGGAGTAATGCAAAAGACATGCGTTTTTTTGCAGACGAAAGTTCTAAAATAAGTATCGTTTCAGAATATTTAGCAGATGAATTAAAGAAAAGAAGCAAGAAAAATGATAATACTTTTAATTATAAAGAACATTTACCATATTATTTAATAATTATAGATGATTATAAAAATGTAGAAAATTTAGAAGTTATTAACGAACTTTTAAAATCAGATAAAAATATGGGATTTAGTATATTATTTTTAACAGACAGCATTTTAAAACTACCAACAGAATGTAAAAACTTTATAGAAATAAGTGGTAATGATGGTGTATTGCGCCAAAGTGAGAATTTTAATGAAAATAAACTTCCTTTTAAACTAAATACATCTGCAATTTTTTCTTTTGAACAAATAAGCCAGATTTTATTTAATATATTAATAAAATATAATGAAGAAAAAGAAATGCTACTACCTAGTAGTTATACATTTTTAGAAATGTATAATGTAGGCTGTATAGAACAACTAAATATATTAGAAAGATGGAGAGAAAGTGATTCTGTTAATTCTTTAAGTGCACCAATTGGAATAGATGGTTATGGAAAGCATATATGCTTAGATATTCACGAAAAATACCATGGACCACATGGAATTATTGCAGGAAGTACAGGATCTGGTAAAAGTGAATTTATAATAACATATATTTTATCACTAGCAATTAATTATCACCCAGATGATGTAACTTTTGTATTAATAGATTACAAAGGTGGGGGATTAGCAGGTGCTTTTAAAAGACCAGATGTACAATTACCACATCTAGTAGGAACAATTACTAATATAGATAAAGGTAGCTTGCAAAGATCACTAGAATCTATAGAAAGTGAATTAAAAAGGAGACAAGTAGAATTTAGTGAAGCAAGACTTATAACGGGGGAAAGTACTATAGATATATATAAATACCAAAAATATTATCACAGTGGAGTACTAAAAAAACCAATATCACATTTATTTATTATTAGTGATGAGTTTGCCGAATTAAAACAGCAAGAACCAGAATTTATGGATGAACTTATAAGTGTTGCTAGAATCGGACGTAGTTTGGGTGTACATTTAATTCTGGCAACGCAAAAACCAGGAGGAGTTGTAAATGACCAAATTAGAAGTAACTCTAAATTTGGAATATGCTTAAAAGTACAATCACCTTCAGACAGTAAAGATATAATAGATATACCAGATGCAGCAAAACTAAGTGGAGCAGGTCAATTTTACTTAAAAGTAGGTAATGATGATTACCTAGCATTAGGACAATCTGGTTGGGCCGGAGCATTATACTATCCTTCAGACGAAGTAAAAAAAGAATATGATAATTCTATAGAATTTATATCTAGTACAGGAAGAATATTAAAAAAAGTAGATGATGTAAAGAAAAACACATCAGCAAGTAAGGGAGAACAGCTAACTAATATAGTGAAATATATAAGTGATTTAGCCAAAAAAGAAAATATTCACGAAGAACCATTATGGTTAAACCCAATTCCAGAAACAATATATTTAGATGCCATTAGAGAAAAATATCAGGTAAAAGTAGAAGAAGATGTAATTAATCCTGTGATTGGAGAATATGATGATCCATCTAGACAATTACAGAATGTAATGACATTAAACCTTTCTTTTGGAGGAAATACAATTATTTATGGTAATGCAGCAAGTGGCAAAGAAACATTAATAAGTACTATGATTTATGACATAATTGCTAATTATTCTTCTGCTGTAGCACAATTATATTTACTGGATTTTGGTAGTGAAACACTTAAAGCATTTAAGAAATCTAAGCATGTTGGAGATGTAATGTTTGCAAATGATAGTGAAAAAATTGCTAGATTTTTTAACATGTTACAAAATGAATTAAAAGAAAGAAAAGAAAAACTATCAGATTATAATGGAGATTTTAATTTATATACAAAAGCAACACAAGAAATAATTCCTACATTTATTATAGTATTAAATAATTATGAATCTTTTGTGGAAAACTACCCTAATAGCTATGAAGAAATTTTAGAAATATTATTAAGAGAAGGAATAAAATATAGAATGGTTTTTGTATTTACAACAAGTTCTACAACAGGTGTAAGATATAGAATGCTACAAAACTTTAGACAAAAAATAGCTTTGCAAATGAATAAAGATGATGATTATATGAGCATTTTCGAAAGAGTAGGAAAGAAAAGACCATCACATTTATTTGGTAGAGGATTAGTAAACCCAGAAGATAAAAAATATTTTGAATTTCAAACTGCAAAAATTTGTGAACCAGAAGCTTGGAATGAAACTGTTAGCCAAACTATAGAAGAAAGAAATTCTGAAGAAAAAGTGGGAGCTAAAGAAATTGCTATAGTACCAAACTTTGTAACTATAAATCATTTGGAATCTGCAATATTAGATATATCTTCATTACCAATAGGAATTTCGTATAGAACAATAAAACCATATACTGTAGATTTAAAAAACAATCTAATAAATTGTATATTTGCTAATAACTTACAAGAATTCGATAAATTCTTTATGAATTTAGTAGAAATAATAAAAAGAATAAAAAATATTAATTTTGTAATATTGGATGCAGAAAACATGCTACAAGGTAAAGAAGAATCAAATAGGGATAAATATATAAGTGTATTTAAAAATTTAAATAGTTCAAAAACTATAAAAGATACTGTAATATTTATAATAGGAATAGATAAGTTTATAACCGAATTAGGAAGTGAAGAACTATTTTTTGAAAGTTTAAAGAATGCACAAGCATTAAAAAAATGTTATTATATAATAGCGGAATCATCAGTTAAAATGAATAACTACACATATTCCGATTGGTATAAAAAATTTGCACAAGAAAATAATGGAATTTGGCTAGGAAATGGTTCTGGAGAACAATATTTGCTAAAACCAATGACGTCAACATTTAGATTTTTAAGCTCTTGTGGACAAAGTTATGGATATGGTTTTGCAAAAGGTAGACCAACATTAATAAAACTATTAGGTATGAAGGAAAATGGTGAAGAAGATGAATAAAGTACTTGTTAAACTATATGTTCCAACAATAGAAAAAGAATATGATGTATGGATTCCTCTAAATAGAAGAATATATACAACGATAAAATTAATAGTAAAAGCAATAAATGAATTTACAAATGGGGAATATAGCCCATCAAAATTGCCAGTATTGTATGACAGAAAAACAGCTAAACCATTTGATATAAATTTAACTATTGGAGAGTCAACTATTAGAAATGGCTCAGAGATTATATTAATATAAATTAAAAGAAAGTAATAAGATTAAAAAGTATTGCGTACTTAAGACTTCTATATAATTTACGTTTGTTAGAGAATCTTAAGTGCGCTTTTTTGCTGAACTTTGACATTTTAAAACCGTTTTTTGTAATAGGAGTAATACTTAAAAAAATAAATTCATACAATTAAACAAAACATAAAAAGGAGAAAAACTATTATGAAAAACAGTGAAAACATAAATATTCAAATACAATATGGAAAGCGAAACTTAAAAGAGATACTAGCAGAATTATTAAAGCAAAAATATATAGAATATATAACTATAAACCAAAAATAGCTTATTTAGAGCTGATACAATAAATTTAAATAAGCTGTTTACTCCGAAAGAAGGAGAGTGATTAAAACTAATATGGTAAATAGTTATAGAAATATAAGAGTTGCGAAATACATACGTCTATCTCGTGAAGATGGAGATGACAGGGAAAGCGAAAGCGTAGAAAACCAAAGAGATATTATAGATAACTACATACAAGAACACGAAGAGTTAATTGAGGCAGAAGAATATGTAGATGATGGCTATACTGGGACAAATTTTAATAGACCAGGATTTCGAAGAATGCTAAAAGATATAGAAGAAGAAAAAATAGATTGTATTATTACAAAAGATTTATCAAGGTTTGGAAGAGACCACATAGACACAGGATATTATTTAGAAAGGTATTTGCCAACAAATAATATTAGGTATATAGCAATTGGTGATAATGTAGATACTCTGAAAGCAGATGGTTTGCAATTTTTAACATTTAAGCTTAGCTTTAATGATTACTATGCACAAGATATATCTAATAAAATAAAAAGTGTAAAACAAAGAAAAATAGAAAAGGGAGAATATCAAGCGGGAATTCCTCCATATGGATATAAAAAGAGTGCAGAAAAAAAGAATCACTTAATCCCAGATGAATATAGTTCGAAAATTGTAAAAGAGATATTTGATATGTATGTAAATAAAGGAATGTCAACAATTAAAATTGCAGATGAATTAAATAAAAGGGAAATAAAGCCACCAGCAGTATATTTACAGATACCTACATATATGAAAAAGAAAAGTGCAAACCCTAGTGGAAAATATGTATGGCTTAGAGCACAAATAGGGAAGATCTTAAGAAATGAAGTATATTTAGGCAGTGTGGTAGGAAGAAAATTTCAAAAAGTAAGCCATAAAATAGCAAAAGTAAGATGCACTAAAAAAGAAGAACATATTATTTTAGAAAATATGCATGAGCCAATTATAAATATAGAAACTTGGAATAAGGCACAAGACAAATTAAATGGATATACAAAAACAAGAGAAAGAAAACATGACCATATATTAAAGGGTTTAGTGTATTGTGGAGAGTGTGGTAATAAGGCTACTTTAAGATGTAGAGAAGAAAAAAGAAAAAATGGAAATGTATGGAGAGCTACCTATTTTATTTGTTCAAAAAGAAATAATTATAGTGGATTATGTGATTGTAAACAAATATCAGCAACCTTAATTGAAGAAGTGGTAATTGGGAAAATAAAAGAAGAAACAAAAAAAATAAAATTTTCGGAAGATGAAATTAAAAAAATTTATAATAAAGCAGAAGAAGAGGCAAATAGTATAAACAATTTATACAAAATAAAATTGCAGGAAATGCAAAAGCAACTAAAAAAAGTGGAAAGCAGTATAGAAGAAATTTATCAAGATAAAATAAATAAATTAATACAGGTAGAAGATTTTAAAATAATTTATTTAAAAAAACAAAAAGAAAGAGAAAAAATTGTAAAGGAGATTAATAAAATAGAAGATGAATTTAAAAAAGCCAGTAATATGCAATCTAAAGTTGACTTAAAAGAAATAAGACAGATTGCAGAAGATTTATTAAATATGAAGGAGCCAAATAAACTAGTGTTACAAGAGTTAATAAAAAAAATAGAGTTTGATACGAACAAAAATATAAGTGTAAAACTAACATTCAAAAATACAATATAAGATACTAATATAAAAAGTATATAAGAAATATTAAGAAACGGTTAAAATAATCGCTAAAAAATGGACATTAAGAAATTAGGTAACCATACAGTTAATCATAAAAGTTTGCCAGATATTTCTGATGAAGAAATAAAAGAAGAAGTAATGAAGCTACATCAAGCAGTGTACGAAAAAACAGGATACGAAATGAAATATATAAGACCGCCAAAAGGAGAATATAGCCAAAGGACATTAGCAGTAACGAAAGAACTTGGTTATACGAACGTAATGTGGACATTTGGATATTTAGATTATGACGAAAATGCACAAAAGGGAACAGAATATGCACAAAAAATAGTATTAGATAATTTGCATAATGGAGAAATAATATTGTTACATGGGAATTCTAAAGATAATGCAAATGCTTTAGATGGAATTATAAAAAATGCGAAAAACGAAGGGTATGAGTTCAAATCACTTGACGAATTCGAAAGATAGGAGTGATGAAGATTAAAAATACAAGAAATAAAATAGAAAGGATGCTAGAACTTCCAATAGAAGTTACCACAAATATTCCTAAAATAACAATAACAGGATTTGACCAAATAATGATAGAAAATTATATGGGAATTATAGAATATGAAGAATATTTAGTGAAAATAAATACATCAATAGGAATAATTATAATGGAAGGAAATAAAATGAATTTAAACCAGATAAACGAGAATGATATATTAATTAGTGGTGAAATTTCTAAATTATATCTTGAAAGCACAGAGGAGGAATAAGAACTGTGAGTATAAAGAAAATGGAAAACTATGTAAAGGGATTTGTAAATATACATGTTGAAGGGTACTATATAGAACGATTTATAAATATGTGCAGAATGCAGAAAATATATTTATGGAATATAGAAAAGAAAAACGATATATATTTAAATGTTAATATAGGAATAGAAGACTTTAAAAAAATAAAGAAAATAGCTAGAAAAACTAAATGTAAAATAGGAATAAATAAAAAGAAAGGAATTCCATTTTTTTTATATAAATATAAAAAAAGAAAGATTCTTTTAATAATGTTAATTATATTTATAATAATATTATTTACACTTTCAAAATTTATTTGGAATATAGAAATAAAAGGACTAGAAGAAAGTTCTAAAAAACAGGAATTATTACATACTTTAACAGAAAATGGATTAAGCATAGGAAAATATAAAAATAGTATAGATATAAAAGAAATAGTTAATAATATAAGGCTTGAAAGAGAAGATATTGCCTGGGTAGGAATAGAAATAAAAGGAACAAATGCAATAGTAGAAGTTGTTTTAGCAGAAGAAAAACCAGAAATAATTAATCAAAATGAATATTGCAATATTGTATCAGATAAAGAAGCCAAGGTGTTAAAGATAAACGCAAATACAGGAACAGCAATGGTACAGCCAGGAGATATTGTAAAAAATGGAACATTACTTATAGCAGGGTGGATGGAAGGAAAATATACGGGAACTCGATTTACTAGGGCTACAGGAGATGTAGAAGCTTTAGTATGGTATACAGAAAAAGCAGAAGTAAAATATAAAGAAATGAAAACAGAAAAAACAGGAAATACAGAGAAAAAATATGCATTAAATATAAATAATTTTAGAATAAATTTATATAAAAGGCTTTCAAATTTCGAAAAATATGATACAATATATGAGAATAAAAAATTAAAATTATTTTCAAATTTCTATATACCCGTAGAGTTAATAGAATGTAATAATTCTGAAATAAAAGAATATGAAGTTAACTATACAGAGGAAGAGGCAAAACAAGAAGCAAAAAGAAGAGCTGAAGAGAAGTTAAACCAGACAATAAAAAATAAGGATAACATAAATAACGTAATAGTAAATTATACAATAAAAGATGATGCAGTGGAGGCAGAGGTAACATATGAAGTCTTTGAAAATATAGGAACTAATGAAAAAATAGTATTTTGAAAGGATGATAAACATGGAGCAAAGAAGTCTTAGAGTAATTAGCACAAACAAAAATTTTTTCTCAAAATTAACAAATACTATAAGTAAACTATTAATACCAACTAAATTAGGAATTAATGGTATAATGATTTCTATAAAAAGAACTAGCTTAATAAAAGCGTTTGAAGCATACAAAAACGAAGAAAAAGATGAAGCAAAAAAAGAAATGCTATCTAAAAAATATGAAGACGCATATACTTTATATTTAGAAGCAATAGATAAATATATAATGGACTCAATTTACAAAAAAGTAAAAAATGGTACAGCTACAGAATTTGAGAAAGACGCACTTTCAAATTATTATGAAGTAATACACTTAAAGCAAACAGAATATTTAGAATATAAATATAAAAAACAACAATACTTATTACAATTAGATTATCAAACATTAAAAGCAGAAGAAAATAAGATGACACCTAGATACGAAAAATTTTATAGCATAAAAATAGAACAATTGTATAAAGGCATATTAAAACATTATTCTATTCAACTTGCAGACAACTTAACATATCAAGACAAAAATATTATATACGATAAAATTTTTAATCTATTAGAAGATTATATAACAGATGTATTACCTATAAAGCTAAAATTAGATGAAAAAAATATGTATAAAAATATAATTACACAATATGAAAAATTTGATAGGTTTACAGTAGGAAAACTAGACATAAAAGATACAATAGAAAAAAGAATGATTTTACTAGGAATAAGTAGGCAACTATTTACACATAGTTTGCCATTAGTAGTAGCAGAACAATGCTATGTAAAAATATTAAAAGACTTAAGAGAAATTATTGTAACTACAAAAATAGAAAACAAGAAAGAATCTGCCTATAAACTATTAATAGAATTAATAGAAGACTACAATATTAGGCTTCTTTCTACAAAAATATATTGGGACAGGCCGGCAGATAGAGAAGAATATAAAACTTTTTGGAATGAATATAAAAAATTACAAAAAGGAAAAGAAGAAAACTTAGAAGAATATGAAAAGCAAAAAGAGATATTATTTATAAAAGCAGATTTAAGAAAATTACAAAAAGCCAAAAGAGATTATTCAAAAATAGAAAAATTCTATAAAGAAAAGTTAGTACAATTAGGAGCAATGAAGCAAATAAAAAATACATATAAAACTTCAGAAAAAATATATTCAAGAATCAAAAGACAAGAAAAAAAAGAGATAGGTTAAAAGAAGAAAGGATATAAAAAATGAAGTATGCAGATATAGAATATTTAAATGTAGAGCCAAATGATATGTATTCAAATTTAACAGAAAAAGTAATAAATAAGTGTTTTGAAACAGAACATCTTCTAGATAAAAATATAAACATAAGTATTATTTATACAACTCCAATAGATATACAGGAATATAATAAAGAATATAGGAATATAGATAGAGCAACAGATGTTTTATCTTTTCCTATGTTCGAAAAAGATGAAGTAGAAAAATTCAAAAAAGAAAAAAGTGTTGTTCCAGAAGTATTAGGAGATATTATAATTAATTTAAGTCAAGTAAAAATGCAGGCAGATGAATATGGTCATAGTTTCGAAAGAGAATTAGCATATATGTTAGTTCATGGATTTTATCATTTAATGGGGTATGACCATATGGAAGAAGAAGAAAAAAGAATAATGCGTTTAAAAGAAGAAAAAGTACTAGAAGATTTAAAAATTAATAGGGAGTAGACATGGACCAAAAAGAAGATAGCAGATTATATAACAAAAGTTTTATCGAGGCATGGAAAAATGCTTTTTGTGGAATCGCACATGGTTTTAGAACTCAAAGAAATTTAAGAATACAATTAGTAATAGGAATTGTAGTGGTAGTGCTAGGAATAGTTTTAAAAATAAGTACAATAGAATGGGCAATATTAATGCTTTCAGTGTTTTTACTTTTAGGAACAGAAATGATGAACACAGCAGTAGAAGCAACAGTAGACTTATGTACAGAAGAATATCACCCAAAAGCAAAAATAGCAAAAGATGTAGCAGCAGGTGCAGTTGTATTAACAGCTATAAATGCTTTAATTGTTTTTTGTTTCTTATTTACAGATAAAATTATACAATTATTTAAATAAGAGAGGTATATAATGGGGAGTAAAGGTAAGAGAGCTAAAAAGAATAATAAAAGTCATAAAATGTTAATAATTAGTGTAATAATTATTTTATTAGTAGCTGTAGTAGCTGGAATTTATTATTATACAAGCAAAAGTGCTAATAATAAAAATGAAAATATACTTGTAGATTTAGGAGTAGATGAAGGGTTAAAACCAGAAGAAGAAAAAACAGAAAGTATATTCGAAGGAAATAGTAGACCAGTAGCAGTTATGATAGATAACCATAAAGGTGCATGGCCACAAGTAGGGTTAAATAATGCATATAGTGTTTACGAAATAATTGTAGAAGGTGGAGAAACTAGACTAATGGCTCTATTTAAAGGAAAAGATGTCAAAAAAATAGGACCAGTGCGTAGCGCAAGACATTATTTTTTAGATTATGCATTAGAAAATGATGCAATTTACACTCATTATGGTTGGAGTCCAAAAGCACAGTCAGATATTTCATCTTTAAAAGTAAATAATATTAATGGAATAAGTGAAAGCACGGAAAGATTTTGGAGGATAAAACAAAAATCACAACCTCATAATGTAATAACTAGTATAAAAGACATACTAGAAATTGCAAAACAGAAAAAATATAGTACAACATCTAATAAAAAAAGTGTACTAAATTATTCAGATGAAGAAGTTAATCTAGACCAAGGTGTAATTGCAAATACGGTTACAATTCCGTATTCAGACTTACATACAACCAGTTATAAATATAATTTGGAAACAAAACGATACACAAGATATGCAAGAGGAATAAAACAAACAGATATGGAAACAGGTGAACCTATAACTACAAAAAATATAATAATTACATTTGCTAAAAATACACCATTAAAAGATAAAGAAAACAAAGACAGACAAGACTTAGACAATATTGGAACAAATGATGGGTATTATATAACAAATGGAAAGGCTATAAAAATAAAATGTATAAAAAACAGTAGAACATCACAAACAATTTATAAAGACTTAAACGGAAATGAAATAGAAGTAAATGATGGGAATACATTCTTTAATATATGCCCAATAAATAGCAATGTTACGTTTGAGTAAAATATAAAGACTAGTTATAAGTAGTGAACCAAATGTAGTTCATTTATATAACTAGTTTTTTTAATATTGAATACTTTAAATTTCTTTAGAATTTGCATTTGTTAGAAAATCTTAGGTATTTTTTATTAAAAATAAAAAATAAGTACTAAGTTTCTACAAAAAAATAAATTAATATATGATAATATAATAAATGAAAGGAAGAAATATATGGCAGAATTTAAATCAGGTTTTGTTGCAATAATAGGAAAAACAAATGTTGGTAAATCAACACTTATTAATAAATTAGTAGGAGAAAAAGTTGCAATAACAGTAAATAAATCACAAACAACTAGAACAGCAATAAGAGCAATAGTAAATAGAGAAAATTCACAAATAATTTTTATAGACACACCAGGAGTTCATAAACCCAAAACAAAATTAGGAGAAACAATGCTAGAAACAGCATACGAAATTGCAGAAGATGTAGACATTATTTTATTTATTGCAGATTGTTCTAAAAAAGAAATAACAAAAGGAGATAAAATAATATTAGAAAAAATAAAACAAATAAATAGAAAAACAATATTGGTATTAAATAAAATAGACTTAATAAAAAAAGAAGAAATTTTAGAAGTAATAGATATGTACAGAAAAGAATATAATTTCGAAGAAATTATACCAATATGTGCACTTAATAATAAAGGTATAGATACAATATTAAATACAATAGAGAAAAATTTAAAAGTAGGTCCTGCTTATTATGATATAGAAGAATATACAGATCAAACATCAAGACAATTAGTAGAAGAAGTTATTAGAGAAAAGGCTTTGCAATATTTAAGCGAAGAAGTACCACATGGTATATATGTTGAAGTGGAAAAAATGAAATTAAGAGAAACAACAAAGGGAGAAGAAATATACGACACATCTGCAATTATTTATTGTTTAAGAAATTCGCACAAAGGTATAATAATTGGAAAAAAAGGAGCAATGCTTAAAAAAATAGTAACAAGTGCAAGAATAGAATTAGAAAAAATGTTAGGAACAAAATTAAACTTAGAGGTTTGGGTTAAAGTAAAAGAAGATTGGCAAGATAAAGATAGTATAGTTAAAAAATTTAAATTCAACTAATTGAATAAAAAAACATAAAATACAAAAGATAATAAAAAGGAGATGATTTCATGTTTAAACAAATAGCTTGGAACACCTTTAAAAAAACTGGAAATATAAATACATTTATGGAATTTAAACAATTAAGAGATTTAGAAAAGAAAATAGAGGAAGAAAAAAATGGGAACAATAAAGACAAAAGGAGTTATACTAGTTGAACGTAATATGGGTGATTTTGACAAAATGCTAACCATGTTAACACCAGGTTTAGGTAAGATTTCTTGTGCTGCCAGAGGAGCGAAAAAATTTAGAAGTTCGCTCCTTGTTGGGAGCCAATTTTTATGTTTTGGAGAATATATTTTATATAAAACAAATTCAACATATTATATAAATTCGTGTGAACCTATAGAAGTTTTTTATAATATAAGGAAAGATTTAAGAAAATTAGAATATGCCTCATTTATATCTAAAATAATAATAGATGTTACAAATGAAAATGAAAATTCATATAGAATTTTACAATTATACTTAAATACGTTGTATATGATATCTGAAACAGATAAAGACTTAGACTTTATATTATCAATCTTTAAAATAAAACTAATAAGTATATTAGGTTTTACTCCAAATGTTAGATGGTGTACAAATTGCAATTCTAAGGAAAAACTGGAATTTTTTAGCTTAAAAGAAAATGGGTTTAAGTGTAATATTTGTGGAAAACAAGATACAAGTGCAATACATATTCAAAGTTCAACAGAAAAGGCAATTAAATACATTATAATGTCACCACCTAAAAAAGTATTTTCTTTTAATATTGGAGAAGAAGCAATAAAAGAATTAGAATTAATAGCAAAATTATATTTAAATGATAAGTTAGAAAAAGATTATAAAATGGATAAAATGTTTTAATAATGTATAAAAAAATAAAATTAACTTGAAAAAAAACATTTAAGCATATATAATAAATTTACAACAAAAGAAAGCAAAATAATTTGAGAGGAGAGATTTTTATGAATATAAAAGTTGTAGGAAAGGATTTAGAAGTAACAGATGCTATAAGAGATTATGCAGAAAAGAAAATGGATAAACTAACAAAATACTTAGAAGATTTTGATGGAACAGTTACAATAAAAGTAGAAGGAAATGAACAAGTAGCAGAAACAAGAGTTTCTTACCAAGGCATTACATATAAAGCAGTAACAGCACATAAAGATTTGTATGCTTCTATAGATAAAAATATAGATATATTAGAAGGACAAATAAGAAAAGAAAAAACAAGAAGAGAAAAAATGAACAAAGAAGAAACAATAAGAATGGCTCAAGAAGCAGAACAAACAGAACCAGAAAATGAAATAATAAAAGAATTATATTACGATATAAAACCAATGACACCTGAAGATGCTAAATTAAAATTAGAAGAGAAAAAAGGAAATACTTTTTTAGCATTTGTAAACTTAGAAAATGGAAAAGTAAATGTAATTTACAAATTAAAAGATAATAAAAATTATGGTTTAGTACAACCAGAAGCATAATTAAAAAATAATTAAAATCGAGATTTAACTATCCACCCAAAAACTGGGAGTAGAAGTTAAAACTCGATTTTTTGTTATAAAAAATAATATGTAATTACACTTTTTTAAGAAATTAAATTATTTAGAAAATTATAGATACAATTTATATTTACCAAAAAAATAACGGATTCTAGACTTTCTACAAAATATATAAAAATTCTTGAACCCGTTATAAAAATTTAAAAGTGGTAACTATTTATTTAACATTTCGTTTTCATATTTTTGAACCATTTTCTTAACCATGTTTCCACCTATTCTACCAGCATCTCTTGAAGAAATATCACCATTGTAACCTTCTTTTAAGTTAACACCAACTTCACTAGCTACTTCGTATTTGAATTTATCTAAAGCATTCATTGCTTCAGGAACTAACTTTCTATTTGAATTTGAATTTGCCATTATAAATTTCACCTCCTAGGATTGTAAAGAATTACTTTGAAAAGTACTTTGCCTTTTCAATATATATGATGTGTAATTAATGAAAAAATATTCTGGAAAAAAATTGAAAAAAGAAAAAATATATATTGTAAAAAAACGGATAATAATATATAGTAATGTAATGAAAAAGAGAAAGGAATAGAACAATGTATAAATTAATAACTGTTGATTTAGATGGAACACTATTAAATAAGTATGGGGAAGTTAGCGAATATACAAAAAATATAATAAAAAAGGTAACTGACCAAGGAATTTTAGTAGTTTTAGCTTCTGGAAGAATTTCAGAGTCAGTTCTTACAATAGCGAAGGAAATAGGGGCAAATAAATATTATATTTCTGGAAATGGTTCTGTTTTATATGATATGCAGAAAAAAGAAATAATATATGAAAAATATTTAAGCAAAGAAAAAGTTTTGGAATTAATAGAATTATGTGAAAAAAATAGTATCTACTATAATATATATACAGAAAGTTCAGTTATAGCTAAATCGCTAAATTACAATGTAGCTTTTTATAATTATGAAAATACAAAAAAAAGTAGCGATAAAAAAACAGAAATAAATATAGTAGACGATGTATACAACTATATAAAAACATTAAACACAAATAAATTTTTAAAAATGACTATATGTGACGAAAATAAGATAGTATTTTCTAGTATACTACGAAAAGTAAAAGATATACCAGATATAGACGTTTTGGAAGTTTCTCATATGTCAAAGAAAAAGATAAAAATGGGTACAAAAGAAGTATCAGTTGGATATTATTATACAGAAGTTAGTAGCAAAAATGTAGATAAATGGTATGCAATAGAAGAAATAATGAAAAAAGAAAACATTGCAAAAGAAGAAGTTATTTCTTTTGGCGATAATAATAACGACATACTTATGATAAAAAATGCAGGACTTGGAATTGCAATGGGACATAGCAATGAACAAGTAAAGAAAGTAGCTAAGTTTGTTACTCAAACAAACGATGAAGACGGAGTGGCAAAAGCACTAGAAAATATAATATTACTATAATATTACAACAATATTATATTTAGATTACGAAACAGTTGTAAATATTGTTTTAAAAGGTAGAGTGGTGTAAAATAAAATCAGATTATATTGAATTTTAAATATTTAAGGAGGAATAATAAATGGCTTCAAATCCAATGCAAAGACAAAAAAGAGTATCATTTTTATTAGGAATGTTAGTAATGTTAATTATAGCAGCAATAATAATAGCATTACTATTTATGCAATTAATTAATTTAAAGAAAGCACAAGATGCAGCAAAAGCAGCTGAAAGGACAGTATATGTTGTTTCAACAGATGTTGCCTCTGGCTCAGGAATTCAAATTTCAGCAATAGATGGTGACACAGAAAGAACAGCAAATGTTTCACAAGAAGTTGCAGATAGCAAAGTAGTACCAGAAAATTTTGCAACAGCTTCAGATTTCTATACAGATGAATCATTAAGCCAAGCAAGAAGTGATTTAGTAGCAAAAATAGACTTAAAAGAAGGTACAATTTTAACAAAAGATATGTTAACAACAAGCTCAGAGCAAGTTACAAATGATTTAAGAAAACAAGAATATAATATGTTATCATTACCAACAGATTTAGTTAGTGGCGATTTCGTAGATGTTCGTATACGTTTTGGAAATGGACAAGATTACATAATTGCAGCTAAAAAACAAGTAACAATTCCAACAATAGCTGGAGCACCAGCAGAAGGTGTAATAAATATAAATTTATCAGAAGACGAAACAATTGCAATGTCTAGTGCAATAATAGAAACATATCAATTAAAAACTGCAGAAATGTATGTAAGTAGATATACAGATCCTGGAATGCAAGTGGCAGCAATACCAACATACCCAGTAAATGCAGAAGCACTTAACTTAATGGATTCAAATCCAAATTTATTAGAAGAAGCTAAAAAAGCTATAGCAAGCAGATACAACAGAAACTTAAGAGAACAATTTATTAATTCACAAATAAATAGTGTTGATGCAGAAGATAGACAATCTAATTTAGAAAGTTCTGTAGAAGAACATATTACACAACAAAAAGAATTAAGACAAAAATATTTACAATCACTTGAAGATGCTGCAGCAGCAGAAGCAGAGGCAGCAGCATCTTCTGGAACAAATACAACAAGTAAAACTAATTAGTAGCTATATGTAGGAGGAAATATGAAACAAGTAGGATTTGTAGGAGCTTTTGATAAAACGGATTTGATAATTTATATTGCTAAAATCCTAACTGTATTAGGCAAAAGAGTATTAATTGCAGATACAACAATTACACAAAAAGCAAAATATGTTGTACCTGCATTAAATCCTACTTTGTCTTATATAACAGAATTTGAAGAAATAGACATAGCAGTTGGATTTAAAAATGTAGAAGCAATAGCAAATTATACTAATAGAAGCATAGAAACACTAGAATATGACTATTTATTATTAGACATAGATAGTGCTGAAAGTGCAATGAATTTTAGAATAGATAGGTCAGTGCAAAACTTTTTTGTAACTTCTTTTGATACTTACGACATAAGAAGAGGAGTAGAAATATTAGGACAATTTCAAACTCCAATAAAAATGACAAAAGTACTATTTTCTAAAGAAGTTTCTAAAGAAGATGATGAATATTTAAACTATTTATCATTAGGTGCAAAAGTTATGTGGGAAGATGACAGAATATATTTTCCTTTAGAAATGGGAGATAAAACAGCAATTATTAATAACCAAAAAGTAGCAAAAGTTAGATTCGAAAATTTAACAAGTATGTACAAAGATGGAATGGAATTTATAATTGCTAAAATAGATCATACACTTCAAGGACCAAATATTAGAAAAATTATAAAAGAAATTTAATCTTAAAGGAGAGAAAAATGGCTATAGTATCTTTTTGGACAGAAGATGATAAAGAAACAGGACAAACATCAACAGCTATTGCTGTTGCAACACAAATGGCAATACAACATAATAAAAAAGTATTACTAATTTCAACATACGAAAATAATAAAGAAATAGATGCAGCATATATAAAGCCACAAGCACAAAAAAGTAATTTATTATCTTTTCTAAATTTAAATAAAAAAACTGTAGGAATAGAATCTGGTGTTACTGGATTAATGAAAATTGAAGGAAGTAATAAATTATCACCAGAATTGATAAAAGATTATACAGGCATAATATTTAAAGATAGGCTAGAAGTATTATCTGGATATGATGGTGCGGAGACACCTACAATTGATGCTTTTTATGTATCACTAATAAAAAAAGCTAATATGGTTTATGATATTGTATTAGTAGACTTAAAAAAAGGAATTAATGAATTAGCACAAGATATTTTAACAATTTCAGATGTAATTGTTTATGGGATGACACAAAAAAGACATTCTATAGAAATATATGCAAAATCTAGAAAAGAAGGATATACAGCTAAAAATTATAATATTGTTGGATATATTGGAAGATATGATAAATTTTCTAAATATACGCAAAAAAATATTATAAGAACAATAAAGACAAAAGACTCATTATTTCCAATAATATATAATACATTATTTTCTGACGCATGTGACGAAGGATTAGTTGTAGATTACTTTTTGAAAATGCAAACAATGTCAGAAAAAGATAGAAATGCAAATTTCTTAAATAATATAAAAGAGCTAATAAAAGGAATTTTATATAAGATAGATGAAATGCAAATGATGAGATAAGCTAAGGAAGGAGTTTCGAAGATGATTCTTAATATTGTAGGGATAGTATCTATTTTATTAATATTTGTATATATAGTTTATAGAAGTATTAATAAGAAAAAGAATGCAGAGCTAGAAAAAATAGTAGATGTTGATGACCAAACATATACATTAAAAAAGATGACAGACTATATAAAGAAAAGACTTGACGAAATTACAAAAATAAATTTATATGATTTAGGTCTAACAGAAGAAGAATTAAAAAGAAGAAAAAATAAAAAATATGAACTAAAAAAAGCCTTAAAAGGTTGTACATATGGAGATGTTAATGACAAAAAATATGTAAAAGAATTAATTTACGACATACTTTCGAAAGAATATGGAGTAGACGAAACAAACATATCAAAATCAATTCCTTTTGATATTCCTTCATTGCTTACACCTCAAGATAAATTTGACATTATTATATATATGTACAAAAAAGAATTTGGATATGAAGCATTAACTGAATTAATAAAGAAATACAATTTAGCTACTTTAAAATATGTTGCAGGAGATGCAAAGCCTTGTTATGTAATAACAGAGGAAGAAATTAATGATATATATGAAAAAGAAAAGCTAGTACTTACTTTTTCAGATAAATTGAATGTAGTTGTACAAAGAATATATCAACATTATAAAGGATACAGCTCTATAGATGAAGTAAGAGATATGAATATAGATGGTGTATCTGGTGGTGTATCTGGACTTCCAGAAAGCTTTTTAAGTCAAGTTGCACAAACAGATGGTGACTATTTAAATGAAGTTATGGAACATAAAGTACCACGTGCTTGTGATAGTATTTGGATATTCTTCCAAGGTAAATCTATACGTTTAGCATTTTTATCTTTTGGTTCAGAAGCAGAACTAAAAAGAGTGTGTCAAAACATTTATAAATATAATAATCCAGGACAATTGTCAGATACAAATGGTTATAAAATTAACGAAATGAAAGATGGTTCTCGTGTTGTTGTTGTAAGACCAAGTTTTTCTGAAACATGGGCATTCTTTGTAAGAAAATTCGACGTAAAGCGTGCAACATTAGAACAATTAATAACAATACCTGGAAAAGAAGATGCAATATCATTATTAAAATATTTAGTAAAAGGAGCTCGTATCATATCACTTACTGGAGAGCAAGGTTGTGGTAAAACAACAATGCTTATGGGTATGATAGAAAATATTTATGAAACAATGAACATAAGGGTTCAGGAAACAGCTTTCGAGCTTCACTTAAGAAAAATTTATCCAACAAGAAACATATTAACATTTAGAGAAACAGAAACAATCTCTGGACAAGAAGGTCTAGACGTACAGAAAAAAACAGATGGTTCTGTTAACATCATCGGTGAGGTTGCAACAGACCCAGTTGCTTCTTGGATGATTCAGGCAGCTCAGGTTGCTTCTAAGTTTACATTATTTACACACCATGCTAAAACATTTCCAGATTTAGTTACAGCATTAAGAAACTCTATGCTTAGAACTGGTGTGTTTACAAATGAAAAAACAGCAGAAGAACAAGTTGTACAAGTATTAAATTTTGATATTCACTTAGTAAAAGACTTTAGAGGTAGAAGATATATAGAAAGAGTTACAGAATGTATACCAGTAGAAGAAAAAAATGAATATACATTCGACTTTAGAAATGAAAAAACTTTAGAAGGAAAATTTGAAAAATTCTTTGATAATGCAACACATTATTTTACAAAAATTACAAACAAACAATTATATACATATAGAAACATTATGGAATATCATGATGGAGAATATGTTATAACAAACAAAATTACAGATCACAATTTACAAGAAATGAGACTAAACATGGATGACAAAGATTTAGCAGATTTTGATAGATTCATAGAAGAACATTGGGGTTCTTCAAAAGTTACTGTAAAAAGTGAAGATGATTCTAAAACTGTTAAAAGAGCAGGAAGACCAAGAAAGACAAAAGAATAATAAGAAAGGGGTGTACAAGCCTTAAATGTCAGATAATTTTTTATTATATTTGCTTATAGGTGTAGGTGCTATTTTTTTAGTAATTGTAATTGCCTATTTACAAATTAGGAAAAAAATGCAAAATTCGCAATATAAACAATTACAACAATTAAGAAGCGGAACAGGGAAATCAGCATTTTCTGCAGATATTATATTTCAAAAGCTATATTTAACATATAGAAAAATTCCACTTATTAAGCGTTATTTATTAAAATTGCGTAGAAGATTGGAAATATTAAATATAGATGATGAATATTTAACAAGAAAACAAGCTTCACAAATATTAACAAAAGGCTTATTAGTTTTTATACCTCTTACTATTCTTATTATAGTACTTACATACACAAATTTTATGCTGTTAGGAATCTTGATAATATTCGAAATTTTTATAATGGATAGTATGATAGATGGAATGGTTGACAAAATAGACAATAATTTATTAAAACAACAAATTAACTTCTTTGGTGAAATAAGACATGCTTACCATGAATTTAATATGGTAGAAGAAGCAATTTACCAAACAGCACAAGATAATGAATTAGAGGTTTCTAGACAAGCTGAAAAGATTTATGAAATTTTAATTTCAGATGATCCAGAGATGGAATTAGAAAAATATTATGATATAGCGCCAAATAGTTATTTAAAGGAATTTGCTGGAATTTCTTATCTAACAAAAGAATATGGAGATAGAAAACAAAATGGAGCGTCTTTATATTTAAAAAATTTAAATAATATTACACAAGAAATGCAATTGGAAATTTTAAAAAGAGATAAATTAGATTATGTTTTCCAAAGTTTATCTGTAATTTCTATTGTACCAATGCTATTTTTGGAAACTATAAAAAACTGGTCAGTAGGACAATTCGCGTTTACTAAAAGTTTTTATATGGGAAAACAAGGGATGATTGTTCAAATATTAGTAATTGTTTTAACATTTATATGTTATACATTAACTAGAAAATTAAAAGATAATGGTTCTGTTAATACAAAAACACAAAATACAGAAAATCCATGGCAAGAAAAATTATATAGAAAAAAACCAATTAAAAAATTTGTTGATTTATTTATGCCTAAAGAAGGAACAAAAGATTATAGAAAACAAAAAGAATTACTTAAAGATGCTGCATCACCTTTAAAGTTATCGTGGGTATATGTAAATAGAATAGTATTATTTATAGTTGTATTTATAGCTTCTATAATAATAATGACATATTTACATAAATTACAAGTAAACTACATATATACAGAACCTACATCGAACTATGACTTAATGGGCGATATGGGAGAAGCAGATGAACAAAGAGCTATGGAAAGAACTAAAATAGATAATGTATTCTTAGACAAATTTAGAGGAAAATTAAAAACTACTCAAAACGATATATTAAGGTCAATGAAAAGATCTAAATATTATGAAGGGGCTACAGATGAAACATTAGCAACAGATTCAGAAAGAATATACGAAAAATTACAAAAGATTAATGGAGAATTCTTAAACTGGTTTGAAATATTATTAGGTTTAGCATTTGGTTTAATAGGATATGCTTTCCCAATTTTACTATTGTTATTCCAAAAGAAAATGCGTCAAATGGAAATGGAAAACGAAGTAATGCAGTTCCAGACAATTATATTAATGCTTATGAGAATTGAAAGAGTAAATGTTGAAATGATATTAGAATGGTTAGAAAGATATGCAAATATCTTTAAAGAACCAATTAGCAAATGTGTTAACAATTACGAAGCAGGAGCATGGGAAGCATTAGAACAATTAAAAGAAGATATATCTTACCAAGATATGATAAGAATAGTAGAAAGTCTTCAAGCAGCTGTAGAAAAAATACCTATTGTTGAAGCTTTTGATGAACTAGATACAGAAAGAGATTATTACCAAGCTAAGAGAAAAGAATCTAATGACAGATTAATATCTAGCAAAGGATTAATTGGAAAAGGTATAGGTTTTGCTCCTATGGTATGTATGTTTGTTGGGTATTTAATAGCACCATTAGTATTTATAGGACTAACAAGTATGTCAAGTTCATTTTCTACAATGTCATCAATGTAGAGTAAAGGAGAAATAATATGGAGAATGCATCAAAAGCATTAACAATTGCTGGAGGAGTTTTAATTGCAGTTATGCTTGCAGTACTAGTGTACTATGTTTTTAATCATTGGGGCGAAATTCAAAAAATGAAACAAGAAGATGTAGAAACTGTAAAAGTAGAAGAATTTAATAAAAGCTATTTATCATATGAAAAAGTATTATATGGCAGTGAACTATTAGGTCTTGTAAATAAAATGAGTGATTATAATATTAGTGATGATGTAAAGTATAATGCTTATGGAACAATGGATTTAAAAGTAGAAATAAAACTATTATCTGGTTCAACTGATAATTTATTTAATAGAACAGGAACTTATAGCTTATCTACAGTAAAAAGAACTATTGACGATGTTATGAGGAAAACTGTGGAGAGATATAGTGGCAAAGTTTCAGATTCCCAATGGGAGTTTTTAGCTAAGTCAAGTAATAATAGTGAGCAAAGTTTTGACGATTTATGCCAAGAATTAAATATTAGTTCTAGTGTAAATAGAAGAGACTTGCAAGAGGCAGCAAAAGAATATTACAAATATGTACAATTTAAAAGAATGAAATTTAAACATAAAGAAACTACATTTTTTAATACAGGTAGAGTAAGAAATATGTCTTTTATTGAAACAAAATAAAGTTTATAAAAAGGAGGGCAACTAATATATGGAAAATGCATCAAAAGCACTTATAATGGCTGGTGGAATGTTAATAGCAATAATGGTTGCCTCACTATTTGTATATTTATTTACAAGCTATGGAAAATATGCAGATGATATGTATGACAAAATAAATAGAAGGCAACAAACAGAAGCAAATAATGAATATACAAAATATGAAGGAGCTAAAGATAATACAATATATGATGTAATTACAGTTGTAAATAAGGCAAAAGATAACAATAAATCATTAGATCTTCAGAGTGGAGATAGAGGATATATATCTGTAGGAATTAATGGAATAAATTCTAATTTGCAAAATGCAGATACAAGTACTATTACAAATTTATTGCAAACACATGCAGAAAGTGGTACAAAATTTGGATGTAATGTATATGAAGATGCAGAAGGTTTAATTAATAAAGTAACATTTATTCCTATAAATTAACAATTTATTTGAGTCGAAAAATATTTACAAAACTTGCTGAATAATGTTATAATGTAAAAAGAAAGGTTTGCATATGAAAAATACAATAATAATTATAAGTATTATAGCTATTTGTATAGTAATATCAATTACATATGCATTTTCAATGTATAAAAAAGATGTTAATCAAGTAAAAAAATTTAACAACGAATTTTCAGAATATATAGGACAAGAATTTTATGGAACAAAACTTGCAACAATTATAAACCTAGCAATAGATAATAATGAAAAAAATAAGATACCAAAAGATTCTAATGGAAAATATATTCAAGATGATTTATATTCTGTAAGAGTAGATATATACATGACAGACACAGAAAAAACTTATAGTATGGAAAAGCTAAATGCAGGAGATATTTCTAATTTAGTAAAAAACTATAGTAATGTAAAATTTAAATGTACAAAAGTTGAATATCATAAAAGTAACAAAAGGATAAGTTACTTATATATAGAACAAATAGCTTAATTTAGTTAATAAGGTTTTTTTAAAATATATTATAAATAACAAAGGAGGAATTTATTATGGAGAATGCATCAAAAGCATTAATCATAGCAGGAGCAATATTACTTGCAATTTTAATTATAGGTTTAGGAGTTTTCATTTTTCAAAAAGCTAAAAGTGCTACAAATATGGATGACTTAGATAGCCAAGCAGTAGAAGCACATAACTCTACATTCCAAAATTATGAAGGAACAATAAATGGTACACAAGCAAAAGCATTAATAGATGCAGTAAGAAATAACAACCAAAGAATGCCAGATTTAGGTGATATTACAGTTAATACAAAATCAGCTAATGCAGATTTAGCAAACATAAAAAATGGATTCGAAGCGACAAAACAATATATTGTAACAATTGACGAATACCAACAAACAGATGGACAATATAAAGGATTTATTACTGCTATGACAGTTAAACCAAAATAATAAAATAAAAAATAAGGAGGAGTAATCATGGAAAATGCAGTAGAAGCATTAAAAATGGCAGGTTTTATGTTATTATTTATAGTTGCACTATCAATCACCATGGTTACTCTTACTCAGGCTAAGACCACAGCAGATAGCTTAGTAAAAAGTAAAAATAGGCAAGAAACATACCAATATATACAACTTTCAGAAAGTGAAACAAAATCGTTTTCTAGGACAGTTACATTATCAGATATAATTCCAACATTATATCGATATGCTCAAGAAGACTATGCTGTACAATTTTATTATGCAAATGGAACACCATTAAATGACTTATACGAAAGTGGAGAAAAAAGAAATGGAGTTCATATTAGAAAAAATGATTTAGATTTAGATACAGAACACTGGGAAGAAAATGGTGTAACTAGATACGAAGAGTGGAGAGGTAATACAGCTAAAATAAAAGAACATGTAGATGACGTAGTTGAATATTTATTAGCTAATTACAAAAATGCTCAATTTATTGAGAGATTAGGAACAACAGAAGATTATGAAAAGAAAGATACAGAGGAAATAGTTCCAGATATAAACAAACAATATAAAAGGATAATAACATATACAGTAAAAAATTAATATTAGAAGGGAAATAGGAGGTAATTAAAAATGGGAGATACAGTAGTTACAATTTTAGCAATAGTATTAGCAGCTGTATTAATGTTTGTTTTTCCCTTAATGTCAGTTGCTGACCGTAGTGATGATGTTTCACAATTATCTGTTCAAAATAGTACAACTACATTTGTAGACAATATTCGTTCTACAGGAAGAATAACATTAGCAGAATACAATAGGTTTGCGCAAGAGATAAATTCTACAGGAAACACATATTCAATAGAAATGGAAGTAAAAATTCTAGATGAAAATCCTGGCAAAAAAACAGCGCAAACAACTTATGAAAAAATAGGAGAAAATGTGTATTATACAGAATATACTACACAAATTATGGAAGATTTAAACGATGCAAGAAATAATAATACTAAATATTTAAAAGAAGGAGATATTGTATCTGTTAGTGTAAAAAATACAAACACAACAATTTCTCAATTATTAAGAAACTTCTTCTATAGGGTAACAGGAAATGATTCTTCAACAATAGGAGCATCAAATGGAGGAATTGTTACTGTAAATGGAAGAAACTAGATAACAAAGAAATAAGGGGTGTCTTGTAAAAAACACCTTTTTCTTTTATTATATAAGAAATGTAGGAATATTTTTTTATTAACAAAGTGGCAATATGTTTGTAAAAAAGCTATATTTTTTATATAATAAAAGAGTTACAAAAGTAAAGAGAGGAATAAATATGAAGTTACAAAGCTGGATAGTAATATTTTCTATTATTGTTATACCAATAGTATTAGTAATGTCTTTATATATACAAATGCAAATAAGCTATATAAATTTACAAGGAAATTATGATACTGTATTAAATAATGCAACATATGATGCAATAAAAGCATTCCAAATAAATGAAACAAATAGTACAACACAAAATATAGCTCAAGAAAAGATAAGAGATGTTGAAGCTTCTGTTACAACATTTTATAATTCATTGGCTACTAATTTTGGGAAAAGTGGATATTCAGAAAATGAATTAAAAGCATATATACCAGCATTAGTGTATACATTGTATGATGGATATTATATATATACAAGATACAACAATGTAGTAACAGAAGATGGTGGAATTAATTTAAATGCAACTAATTCAGAAACAGGATTAAAGCCTTATGTATATTATTCTGGAAGATACAAAACAGATGCAGGTGAAGATATTGTAATAAATTATACATTAGATAATTATATAACTATATTTTATAAAAGAGGTTCAGAATATAAAACATATTCAGGTTTTCTAATAGATACAACCAAAACAGATGCATCTGGAACATGGTATAATAGTGGTGGAACAAGAATAAATATAGGAAGCGAAGATTTAGCAGAATTAAATCGTACAGCTAGTGAAAATAATTCTACACAAAAATATAATTATACATATTTTACAAATACAAATGGAAGAAGAGAAAAAGCATATTGGGATGGAAGTAGATGGTATAAATATAATGTTGATGGAACTGTAAATTATGTTGATGAAAATATGATTGCACAGTTGGGAAATTCTTATAAACGAGATACAAGTGCACAAAAATATTTACAAGATGCTTATAAATTTACAAATGATGTTAAAAACATATTAAAAAATATAAAACTAGGAAATATTGTAGATGTAAATAAAGAAGAGTTAGGAATTACAGGTAATGTTGCAAATAAAAGCCTAATAGATTTTGGAGCAACAGATGGAACAATGTTAAATACTTTTAATGAACATAAACAACAAGTTATGAGAAATTCTATTACAACAAATTTAAAAGCAACAATAGCAAAATTTAATGAAAATTCTACACATCCAGCTAAAATGCCAACTTTAACAGAAAATGAATGGAATATGATTTTAAGTAATACATGTTTAATATCATTTATGGAAGGACAAAATATTGGAAATGGGTATTACATGGGATATAGTATTGTAACAAATAATAAAAATAGAGAATTTGTTGATCCAAAATTAATATATATTTTAGACAAAGATAAAAATCAATTTCATGATGTTAGGCATTTAAATGCAAGCTTATCTTCTAATATTATGGGATATAGAAACATCGACTTTGATTCACAAAGCTATGTAGCAAATGATGGATCTGTTAAAAATTATTTTCTTCATGGCAAAGCAACAGCAGATTATGCTTGTATAGTAACTTCTGCAGATATAACAACATCTAAAGGAAATAGTGAAGCTGATAATTCTTCGGGAAATTATACAACACCATTAGATGAAATATTAAGTTCAGCTCCATATAATATAAAACAAACATATTATACAGCATTATTTAGAGAAAGATGTAATTCTTATAAGAGTTTAATGCTAAGCTAAATAAAACCGGGATTAGGGAACGTTCCTTAAAATCCTGGTTTTATTTTTTGTATGATAGATTTCTGCATAAGAGAATTATTCAAATTTAAGATTTTTTAAAATTTACATTTGCAAGTAGAATCTTAGGTTCGCTCTTTTAGTAAAACCTTTCTAGTATTAAAAACATAAAAAAGGATAAAATATATAACATAAGAGGTTTATATATGAAAAATGCTAAAAAAATTTTATTGATTTTAATATTATTTATTATACTAGTATATGTAACTAACATAAGCTCTATTCCTAATAATTTAATATTAATGGAAGGTGAAGAGCTAAAGCTAAAAACTATTCTTGGACTAAGTATTTCTGATAATAATGGTGAAACAATAGAAGCAGTCAATTCAGAAAGCGAAAAATTAACTCATAAAGCGGGTAAAATGGATTTGTCAGTAAACTTAGCAGGGTTAAATGTAAAAGATTTTACAGTTAATGTAATACCTAATACAGTTGTAATACCAAGTGGAGAAACTATTGGACTTAGGTTATTTACAAGTGGAGTTTTAGTTGTTGGAATGTCAGAAATAAAAGGAGAAGATAATAATAACCATATGCCGTATAAAGACTCTGGAATAAAAGAAGGGGATATGATTACTAAAGTAGATAATGAAGTAATTACATGTACATCTGACTTAACTAAAAAGATAAATAGTTCAAATGGAAATGCAGTAACATTAACTTATAAAAGAGATGGTAATAACTATAATACCAATATGATACCAACTAAAACAGATGAAGATGAATATAAATTAGGCTTGTGGGTAAGAGATGCAGCTTCTGGAGTAGGAACAATAAGTTTTTATGAGCCAAGAACAGGAGAATTTGCAGCTTTAGGACATGGAATATTAGATGTGGATACAGAAGAACTTATAGATATAGCAAGAGGCGATATTGTAACAAGTAAAATTATATCTATTGTAAAAGGAGAAAAAGGAAAGCCGGGAGAACTGCAAGGAAGTATAGAAAATGGTAAAATAATAGGAGAAGTATATAAGAATACTAACTTTGGAATTTATGGTAAATTGAATAATATAGAGAACCTAAAAAAAGAAGGAGTAAATGAAATGAAAGTAATGCCTAGAGATGAAGTAAAGGAAGGCAAAGCGAGCATATTATGTACTTTAGAAAATAATAAGCAAGAAGAATATGAAATAGAGATAGAAAAGGTATATACATCAAGCAATAGGGCTAACAAAAATATGATAATAAAAGTAACAGATGAAAGATTATTACAAAAAACAGGTGGAATAATACAAGGAATGAGTGGTTCACCAATAATACAAGATGGAAAATTTGTAGGAGCAGTAACACATGTTATGGTTAACAACCCAGAAAAAGGGTATGGAATTTTTGCAGATACAATGTTAAAACAAATGAAAGAAGTAGAAGGAAATTAGATTATCTAATTTCCTTCTACTATTTGGTCAGAAATTTGTGTTACCGTTCCTGCTCCTAAAGTTAGAACAATATCATTATCTTTAATATTAGATTTTAAATAATTAATAATATCTGTAAAATCTTTCACATATATAGCATTTTTCCCTAAAGAGTTAATTTTATCAACTAAGTCTTGAGAAGAAATACCATATCTATTTGTTTCTCTTGCTGCATATATATCGGTAATTATAATATTGTCAAAATTTAATAAAGCTTTTGCAAAATCGTTTAGTAATGTTTTCGTTCTACTATAAGTATGAGGTTGGAAGACAACCCAAGATTTATTATACTTTTTATTCATTAAGGCTTTTGCAGTTGCTATTATTTCCGTAGGGTGGTGACCATAGTCATCGAATACAGTAGCATTGTTAACCGTTCCTTTATATTCAAATCTTCTGTGAGCACCTGTAAACTTTTGCAGAGCAGATTGTATATGATTACTACTTATTCCATAATAATCGCAAAGAGCAATACAAGCTAATGCGTTTAAAACATTGTGCATTCCTGGAATTTTTAATTGAATTCTTTCGAAGAATTTATCTTTTTTATAAACATCGAAAGCAGGAAAACCATTATTATCAAATACAATATTTACTGCAAAGAAATCTGTATTTTTATTAGTAATTCCATAAGTTAATTTATTAGCATTTGTATGTTGTAGTAAATCTAAACAATTAGTGTCATCTCCATTAACTACAAGTAAACCATCATCTGGAATAATTTTTACATATTTAATAAAAGCATTTTTTATGTTTTCAAAAGTTTTAAAGTAATCTAAATGATCATTATCTATATTTAAGATGATTTCAGATTTAGGTGAAAACTTTAAAAAACTTTCTACATATTCACAAGCTTCTATTATAAAATGCTCGCTTGAACCAACTTTATAATTACCATCTATCGCTTTTAAAATAGCTCCAACTTGAATACTTGGGTCTAAGCCAGCCTCTAAGAAGCATAAAGACACAAGAGATGTAGTTGTAGTTTTTCCATGTGTACCAGAAATACCAATAGTGTTTGAAAAGGCTTTTGTAAGAAGCCCAAGAAAGTCACATCTTTCACACGTTTCAATATTTAATTCTTTTGCTTTTTGCATTTCGGGGTCATTTTCATTTACTGCTGCAGAATAAACAACAATATCTGCTTTAGATAAGTTTTCGAAGTCATGACCAATAGTAACCGAAATACCATTTTTTTGTAGTTTTTTAACGATTTCGGAATTAGCTATATCTGAGCCAGTAACAATTACACCAAAATTATTAAGAATTTCGGCGATTCCACTCATGCTAACACCACCAATTCCAATCATATGTACTCTATTATATTTTTTTATTAAGTTAAGATTAGGCATTAAAATTCCCCTCCTGTATTAAACACGTAAGATTATATAATTATTATGCTTTTTTTTCAATATAATTATTACTATTTTATGATAAATATTTTAAAAATGTTAAAAAATAAATAATTTTGAAAAAATAGAAGGAAAAAAGTTTTTTTTGAAGAATAATATAGTTGTACATATAAATTGTACAATATAAATATTATTTAAAACTTTGGAAGGCGGTGCTCAAATGCAAATCACAAATGTACGTTTAAAGAAAGTAAATTCAGGAAACAAAATGAAAGCAGTAGCTTCTGTAACATTCGATAACGAATTTGTTGTACACGACATAAAAGTTATTGAAAAAGATGGATTATTTATAGCTATGCCAAGTAAAAAAACTCAAAACGGAGAGTTTAGAGATGTAGCTCATCCAATTAATGCTGAAACAAGGGAGAAAATTCAAAACGCTATAATAGAAAAATATAACGAAACTCCAGATGTAGAAGAAGAAGTAAAAAACGAAGAATCTGAAGAATCAGCAGAATAATATAAATTATAAAAAACTAGAGCTTTTGCTCTAGTTTTTTGATAAGAAAAATAAAACCGGGATTGTAACAAACTTCTATAAAAACCGATTTTATATGGTAGGAACAATTTTTATACTAGAAAATTATGGAATACCTTAGGGGGATTATATGAAAAAGAAATTAAATGGATGGATAAAATATATAATAATATTAGTTATTATATTTGCTATTTTAGGGATAATATTATGTTTTAATATAGATCAAATACAAATAATGAATAAACTAGATTATAATGTTGCTTTAAACGAAGATGGAAGTATGAATGTTGTAGAAACATGGAATGTGTATGTAAAAAATACAGGAACTTTATTTAAAGATTTTTATAACACAAATAAATATCCAATTTCGGATATATCTGTAAAAAATTTAAAAACAAACGAACAGTTAGAAGACCTTGGATATGAAGAATACCATGTACCAGAGGGAAAATATTATGCAGAAGAAATAAAAAACAATGTAGTAGAAGTTGCATTTGGGACAGGAAAGAAGAAATCTTCTGGAAATGTTAAATTTCAGATATCATATAAAATAAACAATGTTATAAATTCATACGAAGACTGTCAAGAATTTTATTGGAAATTTTTAGATAAAAGTAATGGTATGATGTGTAAAAATATTAGTGGTACAATAACTTTACCTAGAAATTTAAGCAATTCAGAAAATTTACTGGTTTGGGGACATGGAAATATAAATGGAAGAATAGATAAAAGCGGAACTAATAAAGTAAAATTTAAAATTAAAAATTTTAGTGCTGGGAATATGCTAGAAATAAGAGTGGTTACAAAAGAAAAAATGTTTAATGTTGAAGGTAAAACATTTACAATGTTAAATGGTATACAAAAAGAAGAAACAAGATGGGCTAGCAAAACAAATGAGAATATAAAGGAAAATAGAATAATTCTTATAATAATTTTATCAATAGAAGTAATAATATTATTATTTATATTTAAAGATATAAAAACTTATTTTAATATTAATAAATCTGGTAATAAAATAGAAAAAAGAAACTTAGAATATTTTAGGGATATTCCAAGAGAAGAAACTTCTACACCAGGAGAAGGGGCTTTTTTATATTATTTTGACAATAATTTTAATTGGACCGATGGAAAACAATCTGATGTATTGGCAGCAAATATATTAAACTTATGTCTTAAAGGATATATATCATTTGAAAAGAAATTAGAAGATAAAATATATATTTCTATTCTAAAAGGTAAAGAGGATTTAAAAGAGGATGAAAAAGAAATATATAATTTAATAAAAGATGCGATAGGTAAAAAAGAATCTATAGAAGTTAAAGAATTACAAGATTTTGCAAAGAAAAACTATGATAAATATAGTGCACATGTAAGATCTATGGTAAAACACATAAAAGAAAATTTATATAGTGAAAATATAATAGATAAGAAACAAGAAAAATTATATGATAAAACATATAGTCCTACTCCTACAATATTTGCGGGAATATTTATGGCTATTATAATATTTATATTAATGTCATTACTTCCAATAATTGATGTAGGATACCTTGCAGCATTTGGAATATCTATAAGAAACAATTTACTAGAGATTATATTAGTATTAGTTCCTATTATAGCACTGCTTATAATATTAGAACAAAACCGTAAAAAGGCTAGAGGTAATTTATATAAACTTACACAAAAAGGTGAAGACGAACAAGCAGAGTGGAAGGGTCTTTCTAAATATTTAAAGCATTATTCTTTATTAAATGAAAGAGGAGTATTTGATATAATTATATGGGAAAAATATTTAGTATATGCTACAGCATTTGGAATATCTGAAAAGGTAATAGAAGAACTTCATGCTTCATACCCATATGTATTTACAGAAGAATACTGGCAGGAAGAAAGACCAACAAAAGGTATTATCGACATGGCATGTAATCCTAGCTATTATAATAAAGAATGTAGCTTTATAGGTTTTACAAATGAAATACAAACATCATATAATACAATGCAAACAACAATGAAAGAATATACATCTACACATTCGTCTGCACACTATTCATCATCATCCTTTGGAGGAGGAGGAGGATTCTCTTCTGGAGGTGGAGGCCGGAGGAGGCGGACGGTGCAATGGGCGGACGCTAAAAATAAAACCGGGATTAAGGGACAATCCTAAAAATCCCAGTAGACAGAAATAGTAAGAGATTTTATGGAATTTCTTACTATTTTTTTTATATTACGAAATTTTTCTTAGTAGGAAAAAATACTAACTAAAGAACTATTGAACATTTCATATTTTATTAGAATTTTAATTTTTTTACTAAAAAATATTAAAATTAAAAGAAAATGGGAGTAAAAGGGAGATAAATATAGTAATTTTTAAAGAAATAAAGGGAAAAATAATAAAAAATAGAAAAAAAGTATAAAAATAATGCATAGAAAAATTGAAAAAGCATAAAATATATGGTATAATAAATAGTGCTTGTGTGTAGGAATAAAAGGAGAGTGAATAAATATTTTAAACAAACATTTACAAATTCACACAAAAGAGATAATAAAGTTTACAGAAATTTTTTCAATAATGTTATTAGTATTATTTACTGTAATTTTATTTAGATATAACATATTATTTAAAATAACAGTAAATGGTGAAGAAATTGGATATGTAGCAAATAAAAGTGAAATAGAAAATGAAGTAAATAATTATATAGAAAGTAAAGAAGAAGGGGTTGCTTTTAGAAATTTAGAAGCTGAAGTTAAATATGAGTCTAAATTTGTAAGCAAAAAAAGTTCGAATAAAGACGATGTACTAGAAAAAATAAAAGAAAACATTTCTACAGTATACACAGCGTATGGAATAACTATAGATGATCAAATACAAACATATGTAAAAACTGAAGAAGAAGCAGATAAAATCGTTTTAGACTTACAAAACGAATATAAAGATAAACTAGTACTTAATATTGGAGTAAAGCAAATATTTGAAAAAGAAAAGATAGAAACAGAAGAAAAAAATGTTGCTATTGCAAAAATAAAAATAGAGAACTTAGATAAAAAAGTAGCACAAAAAGAGGAAGAAGCAAAACAAGCTAAAGTTGCAGGAAAGCCTGAAAAGAAAAGTAGCAATAAAGTTGTTGTTGCAGTAAGACCAGTTAATGGTGGAAAAATAACATCCAGATTTGGAGAAAGAAGTAGTATTCGCTCAAGCTCACATACTGGTTTAGATATAGCATCTCCATCTGGTACACCTATAAAAGCAGCAGCCTCAGGAACAGTTACATTTGCAGGATATAAAGGATCATATGGGTATTTAGTAAAAATTAAATGTGATAATGGTTACGAAATGTGGTATGGTCATTGTAGTAAATTATATGTAAAAAACGGACAGAGAGTTTCTGCAGGAGAAAAAATAGCAGCTGTAGGTTCAACAGGTAATTCTACAGGTTCGCACTTACACTTTGAAATAAGAAAAGATGGTAAAGCTTTAAATCCTCAAAAATATATGTAATATATGGAGTGATTTATGAGTAAAGTAATAGACAAAATAAAGCAAAATATGCAAGAGCGTAAAGAGAAAAAAGAAAAAAAAGAATTAATAGAAAAATTAAAATACATGAATGATGATGAACTAGAAGAATTTGTTATAAAACAAATTCAAAAGGGAAATAGTCAAGCAAAAAAAGCAGCAGTTACAGCCATACAAACTATAGGAGAACCCGAAAAACAACTAGAAATTACATCACAAATAAGTGATGAATTAACTAAAAAAGATAGGACACAAATAATTAAATCGATAGATGAACCAACAGCTCTATTAGATGATAATGGCATAGATATTATAAAAGCTTTAGATAAAAGACAGAAAATAGAAATAGTAGAACGTATACTAACAAATCAAAGAGCTAAAATTGGAAAAATGTCTTTAGCAGAAATTTCGGAGAACCTAGACAAAATGTATTGCTTAGTTAATGAATCTAACGATTTTTCTTTAATGAAAGTTATAGAAAAAGTTCAAGACAAGTTAGAAGAAATAAAGTTACAAGAAGAAGTTTCAAGCAGTGCAAAAAAAAGAGCAAAAGAAATTAAAATAAAAGTTGTTAAAATTGCAGCTAAAAAGGTTGTGTCTAATTATAAAAATATAGGATATTGTATGAGAATAACAGAATTTATGAATAGCGCAATTCCTATTAAAATGGGACCAGACGCAGAATTAAACAGGCAAAAATATACAAAGCAAAAGGAATTTTTCCTAGATATGGTAGGCTACGAAGGAAGAAAATTAAGAATGAAAAATGCTAGAAGCACAATTGCAGAATTATTACAGAAAGAAGAAGAAAGACATAAACAAGGTGAGATAAAGAAAATAGAACGTGATGCAGGAAAAGGTGTTGTAGAAAAAATTACAAAATTACATTCAGACAATTCAGATGCTTCACGATAAATATTAGATATATTAAACATAAAATTGTAAAAAGAAAGTAGACTCGAAAAAGATCGTGATATACTTTCTTTTTTTGTATTAGAGAATTATAACGTATCCTAAATTTTATTAGAATTTACATTTGCAAGTAAAATATTAGATGTGCTTTTTTGTGTTATAGAAAAATTTTCTATTGACTTTAGAAACCGAATAATATATTATTAAAATTGTATAATTATATTAGGGAGGCGTTTTTTTATGGCTGAAACAAAAAATGATAGCAATAAGATAGAAAAAATGATTAATGATTTAGTAGAAAGAGCAAAAAAAGCTTCAAAAGAATACAGAAAGCTAAATCAAGAGCAAGTAGATAATGTTGTAAAAGCTATGTCTATGGCAGGTTTAGAACATCATATGGAACTTGCAAAACTTGCAGTAGAAGAAACTGGAAGAGGGATATATGAAGATAAAATAATAAAGAATATGTTTGCTACAGATTATATATATAATAGTATAAAAAATGAAAAAACAGTTGGAATAATAGAGGAAAATATAGAAGATGACTATGTAAAAATAGCAGAACCAATTGGAATAATTGCAGGAGTAACACCAGTTACAAACCCAACATCAACAGTAATGTTTAAATCAATTATTTCTGCAAAGGCAAGAAATGTAATTATATTTGGATTTCACCCATCTGCACAACAATGTAGTAAAAGAGCAGCAGAAATATTAAGAGAAGCTGCAGTAAAAGCAGGGGCTCCAAAAGATTGTATATTATGGATAGAAGAACCATCTGTAGAAGCAACAAGTAGATTAATGAATCATCCAGACGTAAATTTAATATTAGCAACAGGTGGACCAGGTATGGTAAAATCTGCTTACTCATCTGGAAAGCCAGCTTTAGGTGTTGGACCGGGAAATGTACCATGTTACATAGATAAAACAGCTAAATTAAAAACATCTGTAAATGATTTAGTATTATCTAAATCATTTGACAATGGAATGATTTGTGCTTCTGAGCAATCTGTATTAGTAGATGAAGCAATATATAAAGAATTTGAAGATTTAATGAAAAATGCTGGATGTTATTTTGTATCACCAGAAGAAAAAGAAAAATTAAAAGAAGTAATGTTTAATAAAGAAAAAGGATATGCATTACAATCTAAAATTCCAGGTCAAAGCCCATATAATATTGCAAAACAAGCAGGATTCGAAGTTCCAGAAAGCACAAAAGTATTAGTAGTATATGAAGAGGGAATAGGACCAGAATTTCCATTTTCTAAAGAAAAATTAAGCCCAGTACTTGCATATTATATTGTAAAAGATAGTAAAGAAGGTATAGAAAAAGCAGAAAAATTACTAGAAAATGGTGGACTAGGCCATTCTGCAGTTATACATTCAGAAGATGAAAATATAATAAAAGAATATGGAAAAAGAGTAAAGGCAAGTAGAATCATTGTAAACCAACCATCATCACAAGGAGGAATAGGTGATATATATAATTCATTTACACCATCACTAACATTAGGATGTGGTACATTTGGAGGAAACTCTACAACAGATAATGTATCTGCATTAAATTTAGTAAATATTAAAAAGATGGGAAGAAGGAGAGTTAATATGCAATGGTTTAAAGTTCCAAAGAAAATATATTTTGAAGCAGGTTCTATAAAATATCTAGAAGATATGAGAGATATAACAAGAGCTTTTATTGTAACAGATGAATCTATGGTTAAATTCGGATATGTTGATAAAGTGTTATATCATTTAAGAAAAAGACAAGATTATGTACATTCTGAAATCTTTTCAGATGTAGAGCCAGACCCATCTTTTGACACGGTTAAAAGAGGTGTAGAAGCAATGCAAAGATTTAATCCAGATGTAATTATTGCATTAGGTGGTGGTTCTGCAATAGATGCAGCTAAAGGAATGTGGCTTCTATATGAAGATCCTGAAGCAGATTTAGAAGGATTAAAATTAAAATTTATGGATATAAGAAAGCGTACATACGAATTCCCAGAGTTAGGAAAAAAATGCCAAATGGTTGCAATACCTACAACATCTGGAACAGGTTCAGAAGTTACATCTTTTGCAGTTATAACAGATAAACAAAAAGGAAGAAAATATCCACTAACAGCGTATGAATTAACACCAAATGTAGCAATAGTTGATCCAGACTTTGTTGCAACACTTCCAAAAACTTTAACAGCAGATACAGGAATGGATGTTTTAACACATGCTTTAGAAGCTTATGTTTCTAACATGGCAAACGACTATTCAGATGCTTTAGCAGAAAAAGCAACAAGATTAGTATTTGAAAATTTAAAGGAAGCATATAACCACGGAGATAATAAATTTGCAAGAGAAAGAATGCACAATGCAAGTACAATGGCAGGTATGGCATTTACAAATGCGTTTTTAGGAATATGCCATTCTATGGCACATAAATTAGGTGCAAAATTCCACTTACCACATGGTAGAATTAATGCAATTTTATTACCATATGTAGTAGAATATAATGGAAGTAAACCAACTAAATTTACATCATTCCCTAAATATGAATATTTTATAGCAGACGAAAAATATGCGCAAATAGCTAGAATGGTTGGCTTAAAAGCAGATACAGTAGAAGAGGGAGTACATTCTTTAGCAGAAGCAATTAGAAAATTAAATAAAGACTTAAATATACCAGCATCATTTAAAGAAGCAGGAGTAGATGAAAAAGAATTTTTAGACAATGTAGATGAACTAGCAGATAGAGCATTCGAAGACCAATGTACACCTGCAAACCCAAGATTACCATTAGTAACAGAAATAAAGAAAATATTATTAGACAGCTACTATGGAAAATAAATATCGAGATATCGGGATCGGGGGACGGTCCTAAAAATCCCGGTTATGAAGTATAATATAAAAATAAAGAAAAATGTGATAGTTTTTATAACTATCACATTTTTTAAAATAAGGAAAAGGGATTTTAACCTACGTCCCCAAATCCCTGTTAATTTTTTTCTAGCCTAATGTGAATATCTCTTAACTGTTCTCTAGAAATAAAGCTAGGGGCATCCATCATTAAATCTTGAGCTTTGCTATTTAAAGGAAAAGCAATAACTTCTCGAATATTTTTTGCACCAGTAAGAAGCATAACTATTCTATCTATTCCAGGAGCTATTCCAGCATGTGGTGGAGCTCCAAATTGAAAAGCTGTGTATAAAGCTCCAAATTTTTCTTTTACTTGCTTTTCGGAATATCCAGCAATTGCAAAGGCCTTAAGCATAATTTCTATATTGTGATTTCTAACTGCTCCAGAAGAAAGTTCTATACCATTACAAACTATATCATATTGATATGCTGTTATATCTAATGGCGATTCATTAGATAAAGCTTCTAAACCTCCTTGTGGCATAGAAAATGGGTTATGACTAAAAGTGATGTCACCATGTTCATCTAGTTCATACATTGGAAAATCTACAATCCAACAAAAACTAAATACACTATTATCAATTAAACCTAAACGTTTTCCAAGTTCATTTCTAATTTCACCAGATAAAGTATTAACAAGTTTTGGCGATTCTGCAACAAAGAATAGGCAATCACCTGGTTTAGAATTTGTTCGTTTTATAAGTTCTAACCTAGAGCTGTCTGGTATAAATTTTGCAATGGGACCTTGAAATGTTCCATCTTCTAAAATACGAAGCCAAGCTAAACCTTTAGCTTTACATTCTCTTATTGCGTAGTCTGTCATACCTTCGAAAAAGCTTCTTGGCTCATTTGCAACATCATGTGCAGAAATGGTTCTTACCAATTTACCTTTAAAAGCGTTTAAAGTTACACTTTCATCTTCAAAAATATCTGTAACATCAACAATAACTAAAGGATTTCTTAAATCTGGTTTATCTGACCCATATTTAAGCATAGCATCTTTATAAGCTATTCTTGGAAATGGGTATTCTACTATTTTTTTATCAGAAAATTTTGTAAAGGTTTCGTATATAACAGGTTCTATAACATTAAATACGTCCTCTTGTGAAGCATAGCTCATTTCCATGTCTAATTGATAAAATTCGCCAGGAGTACGATCTGCTCTAGAATCTTCATCTCTAAAGCAAGGTGCAATTTGGAAGTATTTATCAAAACCAGAAACCATTAGTAATTGCTTAAATTGTTGTGGAGCTTGAGGAAGTGCATAAAACTTTCCACTATGAATTCTGCTAGGCACTAAGTAATCACGAGCTCCTTCAGGAGAAGAACTTGTAAGTATAGGTGTTTGAATTTCTAAAAAGTTTTGTTTTATCATTTCTTCTCTTAAAAATTGTATTATTTTACTACGTAAGATAATATTAGATTTTAATTTTTCATTTCTTAAATCTAAATAACGATATTTTAATCGTAAATCTTCTCTAACTTCGTTATCTGAGTTTACCTCGAAAGGTAAATCTGCAGTTCTTTTTCCTAAAATTTTGATGTCATCAATATAAATTTCTACAAGACCGGTTTTTATCTTTTCATTTATTGTATCTGCATTTCTTTTTCTAACAATACCTTCTACAGATACAGAAGATTCAATAGGGATATGTGAGGCAAAATCTACAATATTAGATTCTGCAGAAGTTACAACTTGTGTAATTCCATACATATCTCGTATGTCTAAAAATACTAGACCTCCTAAATCTCGAATTGTTTGCACGAATCCTGCAATTTTTACTTTTTTCCCGACATCTGCTAGTGTGATGTCACCACATGAGTGTGTTTTGTACTTTTCCATAATAAACCTCCTAAATATTGGATTTTCCAATTATAAACCACATATACAAATAAAAAATTTTAACTGTGGTTTTATATGATAGGCATCAAAAAATCCCTATCATATATTGAAATATGATAGGGACGAAATACTTTCCGCGGTGCCACCCTATATTGAAAACATGGTTTATTAGTTTTCCTCTTAATTTATTAAATTTAAATAAAAACAATGTGTTATTCAATTGCGTTTTTCTAAAAGGGCTTCCAGCCTCTAGACCCTTAATCTCTATTAGCAACTTGCAAAAGCTCGTCATTGTTTACATAGGAATTTGGTAATGGGTTAAATGTAGTTTACCATAATGCCTATAAAATTATTTTACATAGTATTTGCAAATTTGTCAATATTTATTTAAAATATTATGGTAAACTTGACTTTTAGAAATAAATGAATATATAATAAATGCGATAAAAAACGCAAGGAGATGAAGGTATGAGTAAAAATACAGTAAGTAAAGATGAATTATTACACATTGCGAAATTAGCTGATTTAAATATTAAAGAAGATGAGATGGATAAATATTTAGAAAATTTGCAAGAGATATTAAATTTTGCAGATATAATAAATAAAGCAGATGTAAACGATTTAGATATTACAATTGGTGCAAATGAAAATAAAAATGAGTTTAGAAAAGATGAAGTAAAAGAATTTGGAGATTTAGAAGCGTTACTTCAAAATGCACCAAGTAAAGAACAAAATATGTTTAAAATTCCAAAGGTTATAAATTAAGGGGTAAATACCTAAGCCAATATAAATAAAGGAGGCAAATATGAATATTACAGAATTAACAGTACATGAACTTAAAGAGAAATTAGAGAAAAAAGAGCTTACAAGTTATGAAATTACAAAAGCATATATAGAAAAAATAGAAGAAAAAGAAAAAGATGTACAAGCTTTTGTTACAACTCTAGAAAAAGATGCTTTAGAGAAAGCAGAAGAAATAGATAAAAAAATAGCAAGTGGAGAAATTGTAGAAAAATTAGCTGGAATTCCAATAGGAATTAAAGATAATATATGTACCAAAGGTGTTAAGACGACATGTTCTTCAAAAATGCTAGAGAACTTTGTTGCACCATATGATGCAACAGTTATGGAAAAAATAAATTCAGAAAATATTATAAATTTAGGAAAATTAAATATGGACGAATTTGCTATGGGTGGGTCAACAGAACATTCATATTTTCATGTTACAAGAAACCCATGGAATTTAAATAAAGTACCAGGTGGATCTTCAGGTGGATCTGCTGCAGCTGTGGCAGCTGGAATGGTACCATGGGCATTAGGAACAGATACAGGAGGTTCTATAAGAGAACCTGCTAGTTTTTGTGGTGTAGTAGGATTAAAACCAACTTATGGTTTAGTTTCAAGATATGGTGTTGTAGCATTTGCATCATCATTAGACCAAGTGGGACCAATTACAAAAGATGTAACAGACTCAGCAATGCTTCTTAATATAATTACAGGAAAAGACAAGATGGATTCAACATCTGTAGAAAGACCAAAAGTTGACTATACAAAAGCATTAAAGAATGATGTTAAAGGTTTAAAAATAGCAGTTCCAAAAGAATTATTTGCTGAAGGAATAAATGAAGAAGTAAAAGAAAGTTTAGAAAAAGCGATAGAAACATATAAAAAGCTAGGAGCAGAAATTTCAGAAGTTTCTTTAAATATAGCAGAATATGCTTTGGCTTCATACTATATAATTGCTTGTGCAGAGGCAAGTTCAAATTTAGGTAGATTTGATGGAGTTAGATATGGGCATAGAGCAAAAGAATTTAACAACTTAAAAGAACTATATAGGAATTCTAGAACAGAAGGTTTTGGACCAGAAGTTAAAAGAAGAATAATATTAGGAACATATGTATTAAGCTCAGGATATTATGATGCATATTACAAGAAGGCACAACAAGTACGTACATTAGTTATGAATAAATTTAAGAGTGTATTTGACAATTATGATGTTATTTTAACACCAACATCACCAACAGTTGCTTTTGATATTGGTTCTAAAATTAATGATCCACTTGCAATGTATTTAGCAGATATTTGTACAGTTTCTGTAAATATTGCAGGTCTTCCTGGAATATCTATTCCATGTGGTGTAGATAAAGAAGGAATGCCAATTGGTATGCAATTGATTGGAAATAGATTTACAGAGGAAACATTATTAAATGCTGCATATACTTTCGAACAAAAAGTACAATTTAGAGAAAAATATAAACCGGAATTTAAAAAGTAGTAAGGAGGAAAATGATGGTAATAGATGGTTATGAAGTAGTAATAGGGCTAGAAGTTCATGCTGAACTTTCTACAAAAACAAAGATATTTTGCTCATGCCCTACAACATTTGGTGCAGAGCCTAATACACATACTTGCCCAATTTGTATGGGAATGCCAGGAACACTTCCTGTACTAAACGAAAAAGTTGTAGAATATGCAGTAAAAGCAGGTCTTGCAACAAATTGTGAAATAGAAAGAAATAGTAAAAACGATAGAAAAAATTATTTTTACCCAGACTTACCAAAAGCATATCAAATATCTCAATTTGATAAACCATTGTGCAATAATGGATATATCGAAATAGAAGATGATGAAGGAAATAAAAAGAAAGTAAGACTTTTAAGAATTCATATAGAAGAGGATGCGGGTAAATTAAATCATGATGAGTTTGCAGGAGGAAGTTTAGTAGATCTAAACAGAGCAGGAGTTCCATTAATAGAAATAGTGTCTGAGCCAGATTTACGTTCAAGTGGCGAAGCTGATAGATATTTGAAAAAACTAAAATCTATATTAGAATATATAGAAGTGTCAGATTGTAAAATGCAAGAAGGTTCTTTAAGGGCGGATGTAAATGTGTCTGTAAGAAAAGTAGGAGACACAAAATTTGGAACAAGAACAGAAATGAAAAATATGAACTCTTTTAAATCAATAACAAGAGCAATAGAATACGAAGTAAAAAGACAAATTGATGTTTTAGAAGATGGTGGAAAAGTAGAACAAGAAACTTTAAGATGGGATGATGTATCTGGAAAAACATTTTCTATGAGAGATAAAGAAGATGCACAAGATTATAGATATTTCCCAGATCCAGACTTGGTTGCAATTAATTTATCAGAAGAATATATAGAAAATATAAAAAATAATTTACCAGAACTTCCAGAAAGTAGAAAAGAAAGATATATTAATGAATATAATTTATCTGAAAAAGATGCAAATATTATAACAGGTTCTAAATATTTGTCAGATTTATTTGAAGATGCAAGTGAAGTATGTGGAAATAGAAAGGCTGTTAATAACTGGATAATTTCTGATATTTCTAGAATTTTAAATGAAAAAGAGTTAGAACCAGATCAAATACCATTTAAGGCAGAGCATTTAGGTCATTTAGTAGAATTAATAGATAAAGGAACAATTAGTTCTAGTATTGGAAAGAAAGTAATAGAAGAATTGTTTGAAAATCCAGCAGAGCCAGAAGAAATTATAAAAGAAAAAGGTTGGATACAAATTTCAGACGAAGGAGCAATAAAAGAAGTTGTAATAAAAGTATTAGAAGAAAATCCAAACTCTGTAAGCGACTATAAAGCAGGAAAAGATAGAGCATTAGGATTTTTGGTAGGACAAGCAATGAAGCTAACTAAAGGAAAAGCAAATCCACAAATGTTAAATAAAATGCTAAAAGACGAATTAAGCAAATAATTTATAAAACCGGGATTAAGGGACGGTCCTTAAAATCCCGGTTAATTTAATTCTTCTTTTATTTTAGAAAAAGCAAAACCTCCAAATAGAAAACAAAAGAAATATGTAGTACCAACTTGGAATAATAATACTCCGATTTGATATATAAGAGGATGTAAATAAAAGAAATTATAGTATGTTAATGTTAGAATTGACAACAATAATATAAAAGAAGAAAATATAATTCCATAATGTACAATTTTTTTTGTTGAATTATCTATTTGCATTTGTAATCACTTTCCTTCCTTAATTAAATTATGGTATGAATTTAAGTATACAAAACATCTTCTAATAATTATAGGATAACATAAAATAGATAGTAAAACAAATGAAATAATTACCATTTTCCGATACAATAAAAAAGAAGACGTCTATTAAAATAGAGTCTTCAAATAAAAACTATGCATAATTTTTATTATAAATTATAAGCAATTAAGCTTTTGCAGCATTTAACTTTTTAGAAAGTTGAGATTTTTTTCTAGCTGCTGTGTTTTTTACTATAACACCTTTAGCACAAGCTTGATCTATTTTCTTTGTAGCAAAAGAAGTTAATGTTACAGCTTCTTCCATATTTTTAGAATCTATAGCAGCTTCTGCTTTTTTTATAGCTGTTTTGTATCCAGATTTTATGCTATTATTTCTCATAGTTTTTTTCTTGATAACTTCAACTCTTTTTTTAGCTGATTTTATATTTGGCATCCAAAACACCTCCTTGTTAATTTTTTAACTAGCATATTAAGTAATAATCACCTTAATATACGCGCTTAATATTTTACCATGAAATGCTAAAATTAGCAAGTATTTTAGTAAAAAATATACAATTTACCATAAAATGTTGTATTCTAAAAAATCATGTGATATAGTAAAAAAGAATAAAAAAGGAGGTCTTAATATGATTGCTATAGGAGCAGATCATGGGGGATATAAACTAAAGGAAGAAATAAAAGAGTATTTTAATAAACAAGGTATTGAATTTAAAGATTTTGGGACAAATTCTGAAGAAAGAACAGATTACCCAATTTATGCAAAAAAAGTTGCTCAAGCAATGGTAGATAAAGTTGCAGACAAGGGGATATTAATATGCAGATCTGGTTATGGAATGACAGTTGTAGCTAATAAATTTAAAGGAGTAAGAGCTGCAAGTGTAACTAGTGTAGAGTATGCAAAATCTGCTAAAGCAGATGATGATATAAATTTATTAACTTTATCTGGTGATAATACAACAATAGAAGAAGCAATAAAAATGATAAATGCATGGCTAGAAACAGAATTTAAAGGTGGAAGATATAAAGAGAGATTAGACATGCTAGAAAAAATAGAAAATGAAAATATGAAATAGAGGTGTTAAATATGTGGGGAGATATAGCAATTGCCTTTTTATTGGCATTTATAACAGCTTTTATGATGACACCATATTCTATAAAATTAGCGAAGAAAGTAGGTGCAGTAGATGTACCAAAAGATAATAGAAGAATGCATCATAAACCCATACCTAAACTAGGTGGAGTTGCTGTTATTGCAGGATTTGTAGTTTCGTTTATATATTTAGTAATAACATTATCAATAGAAGATTCATCAAGAATAAACTTATTTGGAATAGAACAGTATGGTAAAAAGTTACTTGGATTTTTTATAGGTGTGCTAATTTTAGGAATAACATGTTTTATAGATGATGTAAAAACTATAAGACCATTAGCGAAACTTTCGGGACAGCTTTTAGCAGCAGTTGCAGTTGTGCTATCTGGAATAAGGATTATAGAGGTAGTTCCATTATTTGAATCTGCTGTAGTGAACGAAATAGTTTCTATGATATTAACAGTAGTCTGGATAATTGTAATTACTAATGCTATAAATTTAATGGATGGACTAGATGGTTTGTCTTCTGGAATAACAATGATTTCGTGTATATCATTATTAATTATATTTTCATTAAATAATTCACCATTAATTGCAATAATAATGATAACAGCATTAGCAGGAGCACTATGTGGATTCTTACCATTTAACTTTAATCCAGCAAAAACTTTTATAGGAGATACAGGTTCTAATTTTTTAGGATTTACATTGTCAGTAGTTTCAATTTTAGGTGTTGCCAAAACATACACAGCAGTTGTAATTATATTGCCGGTAATAGTACTTGGTTTGCCAATTTTTGATACACTATGTGCAATATTAAGAAGAATTCATAAAGGGAAATCATTAAAGGCTATATTCCAAGCAGACAAAGGTCATTTACACCATAGAATAGTAAGAAAAGGTTTTTCACAAAAACAAGCAGTTTATATTTTATATGGAATAAGTGCAACATTTGGAATGTTTGCAGTAATATTATTCGAAAGTGGAATAATAAAAGCAATTTCTTTTGCCTTTATGGTAATTGCAGTTATTGCATTGGGATATAGAAGTTTTTCAAACTTACGTGGAGATGAAGGAAGCATGTATGAATGCTCGAATTGTAAATATATTTATAATCCGAAAGTAGGAAATGAAACAGCAGGTATTGGTCCAAATACAGAATTTTACGATTTACCAGAAGAGTGGAACTGTCCAGTTTGTGGTGAAAGGAAAGATATGTTTACACCATATGAAGAAAAATAAATTTAAATATTGATAAAATATGATTTTCATAATATAATTATAAAAAAATTAAAGAGGTGATAAAGATGTATGTTTGTTTAGCTTGTGGATATGTATACGATCCAGAAAAAGGAGATCCAGATTCTGGAATAGCTCCAGGAACAGCTTTTGAAGATATACCAGAAGATTGGGTTTGCCCACTTTGTGGAGTAGGAAAAGATATGTTTGAAAAACAATAAGAATTATAATAATCTGCTGAACTTCGTATATAGTTGTAGGCAGATTTTCTTATTAAAAGAGCTAATGAACTTTTGAAATATAAAACCGGGATTTTAAGGACCGTCCCCAAATCCCGATAGGAAGGATAGAAAATGGAAGATAATATAATAAAATTTTTAGCATATAATGGAAGAATTTCTATAACTTGTGCAGATACAACAAATTTAGTAGAATCTGCAAGAAAAACTCATGACCTAAGCCCAGTTGCAACAGCAGCGTTGGGTAGACTTTTAACAATGGGGATAATAATGGGAACAGATCTAAAGTCTGAAAAAGACAATATTACATTACAAGTAAAAGGTGATGGTCCAATAGGAAAAATGGTTGCTGTTGTAAATAGTAATCTAAAAATAAAAGGGATAGTAGATAACCCACAAGTTGATGCACCGTTAAATGAATTTGGAAAATTGGATGTAGGTGGTGTTGTTGGATTTAATGGATATGTAAATGTAATAAAAGATATTGGTTTAAAAGAGCCTTATATTGGTGTAATACCAATTTCATCTGGAGAAATTGCAGAAGATTTTGCAAGATATTTTACAGAGTCAGAACAAACAAGAACTGCTGTTGCATTAGGAGTTTTAGTAGATAAAAATGGGGTAAAAAATGCAGGAGGATATTTGGTAACAGCTATGCCAGATGCTACAGAAGAGGATATAACAAAACTGGAAGAAAACATATATAAATCTGGAGCAATTTCTAAAATGCTAGAAAACAATTTATCATTAATAGATATTGCAAAACAAATAACAGGTGATAAAAATTTAAAAGTTATTAAAAAGGATATGAAACCGAAATATGAATGTGATTGTAGCAAAGCAAAAATAGAAAGAGCATTGCTAGCATTGGAAAAGACTGATCTAAATAAAATTATAGAAGAAGATGGAAAAGCAGAGATAATATGCCATTTTTGTAATAAAAAGTATTTATTTTCTAAAGAAGAATTAATTAATTTAGTAAATAAAAAATAATAATATGGGTATAATATAATTAGGTGATTATTATTAAAGTATCATATATAAAATCGATTCATGATAATAATAGTTTTAAGTTTTTTAAAAATATTGGTATGAATGGTATAGAATTAGAAGAACTAGAAGATGTGGATAAAGTTTTAAATAAACTAACAGATAAAGATTATAAGACATTTTTTTTAACAAATGAAGTTGCTGGTTATTCACAAGATTTATTTAAAAAATATTATAATTCTAAAGATATAAATATAATAATTGCCAAAACAAAAAAATAGTTATGTAGCTTAAGTGAATATACTATAAAAAAAAGCATATACTGTGGTTATGGAGGGATACAATGTATTCTAATAACTTAGTATATGCTAATTTTAATTTAGAACTAAATAAAATTATAGAAAAAATAAATAAAAAAAGATATTCTAATTTAATTTTTGTTTGTATCGGAAGTAATAAAATGGTAGGAGATAGTTTAGGACCACTAATTGGTGAAACTTTATATAAAAATTTAAAAGATAAAAAGATAAAAATATTAGGAAACTTAAAGAATAATGTTAATTCAAAAAATATAAATCAAACATTAAAAAATATAGAAAAAGAATATACAAAACCATATGTTATTAGTATAGATTCAGCATTATCAAATAGTATAGAACCAGGAAATGTTTTTATATTAAAAAAAGGCTTAGTACCAGGCAGTGCACTAAAAAAGAAATCTATAGTAATTGGAAACATTTCTATAAAAGCGATAGTAGGAAAAGATGAAAAAAACTTAGTTAAAAATTATTATAATTTAAAAAATGCAGATTATAAAATGATATTAAAATTTTCAAAAAATATTTCTAATATAATATTAGAAAGTATAAAATCTTTAAATTTGTGAATTATTAATATAAATATAGATTTAGAGGTGATACATATGGAAATGAAAAATATGATAGTATTAAGAAATTTGCCTTCAAATATTGTAGAGGAGGCATGGGTTATATTAAAACCAGAAATAAAGAATAAGGAAAAAGAAGTAATAAGAAAATTAAAATCAAATGACATTAAAAGTAAAGCAGAAGACGGATATGTCGTAAAAGAGGCAGAAACAGTAATACATGACTATTTAAAAAATATAAACAATTATGAAGATAAGAAAAAATATAATACAATTATTAAAAAATACAATAAACTTAAAAAAATAAGTTTTATAGTGTTTTGTATACTTGCAATAACTTGTATATTAAATTTTATATTTTAAACATAAAAACCTCAACCAATGAATATATTGTACAAATATATTACTAAGGAAGAGGTGTTTTTTATGGAAAGAGTATTAACAACAGAAGAAAGAATAAGAAGAGCAGAAGAAATATATAGGAATAAAGGAAATATAAGAGAAACAAAAACAAAGGAACATTCGAAATTAAAAAATAGAATTATAAAAAAAGTTATAATCCAAATATTAGTATGTTTAAGTATATATTGTATTTTTTATTCTTTTCAAAATGCAGAAAATTTATTTTCAAAAGATATGCTTAGTAAAGCAAAGCAAATTATGGAATATGATGTTAATTTCAATGAACTGTATATAAATTTTATGAATTGGATTAATGCAAATAATATTTTTACAAAAGAATCAGAAAATCAAATTGAAAATTCTATGGGAAATGAATTAGCTAATGAACTAAGTTTAAATGAAACGATAGATAATAACACAAATATAGGCGGAGCTACAGAAGAAAAAATAGAAACAAATTTATCACAAATGGAAATTGACGCAAACGAGATAAAAAATAAATATAATATAACAAAACCAATTGTAGGAACAGTTACATCTAGATTTGGACATAGAAATCCTACAACAGCATCTGTACCAAAAAATCATACAGGAATAGATTTAGCGGCAAATACAGGTACAGTTATATATGCTAGTTTAGATGGGATAGTTAAAATAGCTTCAGGTGAAGGTGATTATGGAAATCATTTAAGAATAGAAAAAGATGATGTAGCAATTTATTATGCACATTGCAATAAATTATATGTAAAAGAAGGTGAATATGTTAAGCAAAATCAACCTATTGCAGAAGTAGGAGCAACAGGAAATGTTACAGGACCACATTTACATTTTGAAATAAGAAAAAATGAAAGGTATGTAAATCCTGATTTGATTTTAAACTTCTAAAAATAATAAATTCATTAGAAAGGGTGAGCGATGGAATTTAAAATAGATATAAAAATATTTTTAGTAGGATTAATTTTTTTTATTGTTAATCAATTTTATATGTATATATTATTTATGATATTTGTAATTATACACGAATGTTTTCATCTTTTAGCAGGAATAGTATTAGGATATAAGGTAAAAAGCTTAAAAATTATGCCATTAGGTGTTTCGGTAGGATTTAAAGAAAAAGAAGAGGAATATAATACCAAAATAAGAAAATCAAATATGAATAATGTAAAAAAGATAATTATATTATTAATGGGGCCTATTTCTAATATAGTAATTGCGGGAATGTTTTTAGTATTAAATAAACCAGAACCAGTCTATATAAATATAGTAATTGCAATATTTAATTTATTACCAATATATCCACTAGATGGTGGGCAAATATTAAACAGAATATTAAGAATTTTTTATAGTAATTTTGAATCATATAAAATAAGTAATTCTATTAATAATATAATGATGAGTATTCTTACCGCGCTAGCTAGTATAGGTTTATTATATGCAAAGAATATAGCGATTATTTTTATAGTGATTTTTATGTGGTATTTAATAATAAAAGAAAATATAAAATACAAAGAAATGAGCAAATATTTTAAATCTTTTCACAATCTGGACAAAAAAACTAATTATAATGTATAATAGTTATGTAAAAGGAGCGAAAATATATGGGTAGTGAAAAGATTTTAGTAGTAGATGATGAATCAAGAATGAGAAAACTAATTAAAGACTTTTTGGCTCAAAAAGGATACGAAATTTTAGAAGCAGAAGATGGCGAAAAGGCATTAGAAATATTTGAAGAAAACCAAAATAAGATAAATTTAATTTTATTAGATGTTATGATGCCAAAATTAGATGGTTGGTCTGTTTTAAGGCAAATAAGACAAATATCACAAATACCAATTATAATGCTTACAGCAAGGGGAGAAGAACAAGACGAACTATTCGGATTCGAACTTGGAGTAGATGAATATATTTCTAAACCATTTAGTCCAAAAATATTAGTAGCAAGAGTAGAGGCTATATTAAAAAGAACTAAAAAAGAAAAAGATAAATTTAAAGATTATGGTGGAATTATTATAGATCCAGATGGAAGAACTGTAAAAGTAGATGGAAAACAAATAGAATTAAGCCTAAGAGAATATGAATTATTAAAATATTTAATAGATAACGAAAATATTGCATTATCAAGAGATAAAATATTAAACAATGTATGGAATTATGACTATTATGGCGATTCTAGAACAATAGATAGTCATATTAAGAAAATTAGGCATAAATTAGGAAAAAAAGGAAAATATATCGAAACAATGCGTGGTGTTGGATATAAATTCGAGGTTAAATAGTGAAAAAGGTAAATAAAAAATATAATTCCATACGATTTAAATTATTTATAACTTTAGCAATATCTGTAGCAGTAATAATATTATTTTTAATAATATTAAATAATATAGTTTTAGAATCATTTTATTTGTATACAAAGCAAGGTGCTCTTGTAGATATATATGATGAAGTAAACAAATACTATAATATGAATCAATCGGAAAAAGTAATAACAAATATTTTGTCAAACTATGCAATAAAAAATAATTATGATATTATTTTAGAAACTCAAGATGGTATAAATCTATATACTTCTAATGAAAATTTTATTCAAACAATAAATGAAATGAATGCATTAAGAAATGATGGAAATAAAAATGTTATATATATAAATAAAAATGTAAATATAAAGAAAATAAAAGACCCATCTAATAATATTACATATATGCTATTGTCTGGTACATTAGATAATAATTATAGTTTATACATAAGGATGCCAATATCTTCAATTCAAGAAAGTGTAAAAATTTCTAATACATTCTTGTATTTAATAGGAGGTATTACACTAATAATTGCAGCTATTATAATTACATTTATTTCTAAAAGGTTTACAGAGCCTATTCAAGAATTAAACGAAATAGCAGAGAAAATGGCAAGATTGGACTTCAGCAAAAAATTTCATCCAAAAGATGTAGATGATGAAATAGATGACTTGGGAAAAAATATTAATATTATGTCAGATAAGCTTGAAGGAACAATTCAACAACTAAGAAATTCTAATGTAGAATTAGAAAAAGATATAGAAGAAAAGTCTAAAATAGAAGAAATGAGAACTCAATTTATATCAGATGTTTCTCATGAATTAAAAACACCAATAGCTTTAATACAAGGATATGCAGAAGGATTAGTAGAAAATGTGAATTCAGATGAAGAAAATAGGCAGTTTTATGCAGATGTTATATTAGATGAAGCAAATAAGATGGATAAGCTAGTAAAGCAATTACTAGAACTTATGAAATTAGAATATGGAAAAAGAGAATTCCAAAATGCGAATTTTAACATTACAGAATTAATTCAAGAAGTTATAAGAAAGTCTAAAGTAATGTTAGAAGAAAATAATATAGATGTAAAAATAGAAATGCCTGATGAAGTTATGGTGTATGCAGACGAATTTTATATAGAGCAAGTTGTAACAAATTATGTTACAAATGCAATAAAACATGCAAAAGAAATATTTAACGAAAAATATATAAAGGTTACAATAGAAAAAAGAAAGAGAAAAGATAAAGTAAGAATTTCTGTTTTTAATACAGGTGATAATATAGAAGAAGAAAATTTACAAAGAATATGGAGACGTTTTTATAAAGTGGATTCTTCTAGAAATAGAGCAAATGGTGGAACAGGAATAGGTCTATCACTGGTAAAAGCAATAATGAACAATTATAATAATGACTTTGGTGTAAGAAATAAAGATACGGGAGTAGAATTTTATTTTGATTTAGATATAGGAAAATAACAAAACCGAGATTTATGGGGAATCCTTAAAAGATCTGTTTTAATAAAAAAACTCTTATTAATATTTTATATTAATAAGAGTTTTTTTATATTAGGAAAAATTCTCTGGTAGAAAGATTTTTGTTCTAGAGAATTATTGTGTACATTGGACTTTTTTTAGATATATAGTGGCGACACAATATGGATTACAAAGGAAAATGTCGAATAATGTCTTACGAAAATACTTTACAAAGAGTAGGAAATAATGTAATATAATAAAAATTGCAATTTTATACATTTAGTTTTTTTCAAATAGGTGGTGGTAGCCATATGTAATTTTAGTCATAAAAATATAATTTTAATTTCTTTTATAATTTCAATATTCATTTTTATTTTTTTGAATCAAATATTTTTTATTAAACAAAATCAATTTTTTGAAAATTCTTTAGAAAAAATTATTCCAGACAATGTAAATATAGAGTTATTAATGCCAAATAATAATACGTTACAAGAGAAAAGCCATATAGAGAATAAAGAAAACTGGCAAATAGAAATACCTAAGATTAATCTTATAGCACCTATAGCAGAAGGAACAAGTACGAACACTATGAACGAATATGTAGGTCACTTCGAAGAGACACCTAAGCATGGTGGAAATATTGGTCTTGCTGCACATAATAGGGGATATAAAGTTAATTATTTTAAAAATTTAAAACTATTAGAAAAAGGAGATTTAATAATATACAGTTATAATGGAGAGATAACTAAGTACAGTGTAGATGAAATTGGAATTATAAAAGATACAGACTGGAGTAAATTACAAAACAGTAAACAAGATAAATTAACATTAATAACGTGTTTAGAAGATAAGCCAGAATATCGAAGATATGTGCAGGCAATAAAAATATAAAGGAGAGAAAAAATGAAAAAATTAATTACAAAGCTTATAGTTGTATTTGCTATTGTAACATGTGTATTAAATATAGTTACAATAAAAACATTTGCAAATATAGATAAGAAAAATTTATACTCCAAAGGAGATTGTGGAAGATTATTAAAAAAAGGAGATACTGTGGTAAAAACATATGTTGTGGTATATAACCAAGATGGGAAAGAATATCCTGCATATTGTTTAGATAAAAACAAAGCTGGTGTGGATGACAGTATAAATTATGATGTAACACTAGATGGAGTTATAAAAAATGTATATATATGGAAAGCTATAACAAATGGATACCCATATAAAACACCAGAAGAAATGGGCTGTAATACAGTAGGAGAAGCTTTTATGGCGACTAAGATGGCTGTATATTCTGTTTTATATAATTATACAATAAATGATTTTTCACCTATAGGAGAAGCAGGTACAAGAACATGGAATGCCCTAAACAATATTTTATTAAAAGTAAATGATGGAGAAAATACACAAATATCATCAAACTTAAGTATAGTAGAGGAAAGTACAGAATGGAAAGAAAATACTAATATGCCAGGATGTATAAGCAAAGATTTTTATGTAAAACCAGATGGGCCAATGAATACATATAATATAGTAAAAGAAAAAGTGACAGAAGGAACAATAATTACAGATATAAATGATATACCAAGACAAGAATTTAAATCTAATGAAAAATTTAGAGTAACAATGCCTATAAATGAATTAAGTGATGGTGGAAATATAAAAATAAAAGCTTTTGCAAATGTAGAAACAAAGCCAATTTTTGTAGGAAGAGCTCCAAATACCAATAATCAAGATTATGCCATAACAGGTATTACTTACGAAAATGGATCTGGAGAAAAAATGGTATACTATGAAAAAAATAAAACAAAAATAAAAATAGTAAAGAAAGATGAAACAGGCAAGAAAGCTTTAGAAAATGCAGTATTTCAATTACTAGATAAAGACAAAAAAGTAGTTATTTCAGAAATTAAGACAAATGAAAAAGGAGAAGCAATATTAGAAAATGTGTTACCAGGCACATACTATATAAAAGAAATACAAGCGCCGACAGGATATATTTTATATAATGGATACATCGAAATAAAGCCTAAATTTAATGAAGAGTTAACAATTACTATAAAGAATACAAAAGAAGAAGTTCCAAATATAGAAATAACAGAAAATAAATTAGAAGTAAAAAATACTATAAAGAAACTACCAAAAACAGGAATGTAAAGAATATTTAAAATAATTAAAGTAAATAATATTATTAAAAATATTTAGAACTATCAATGTAAAAAATATTAAAATTTCAAATATAAAGAATATGTGAATTTTAGCTTTAAAATAGATAGGTAAATTTCATTGACAGATATTGCCCAAGACTATATAATTATGTAGAACTCGACTATAAAAACAAAAGATAGGAAATATTCAAATAGGAGGATATTTGTAATGAAATTTCAAGAGAAAAAAGATAATAAAAAATTAAAACAAATAAGTATAATTGTAATAATAGCAATTATATTAATTACTGCAATAACTGGAGTAATAATAGTAATAAATAAAAGTAAAGAAAATTACGAGTTAGAGAAGATATCAAATGAAGATATAAATTATTATAAAATAATGAGCAATGGAAAGTCTGGTATTATAGATAAAACGGGAAAAGTAATTATAGAGCCTAAATATAATACGATAAAATTGCCAAATCCTAAAAAACCAATCTTTATATGTATATACGATTATAATGCTGTGTCAGGAGAATATAAAACTAAAGTATTAAACGAGAAAAACGAGGAAATATTAAAAAATTACGAAAACGTAAACACAATAGATATAAAAGAGGTTGTAAGTAGTATTCCATATGAAAAAACAGTATTACAGTACCAAAAAGATGGAAAATATGGAATTATAAATTTTGAAGGTAAAATTATAATAAAACCAATATATGAAGAAATAAGAAATATGCCATATAGAGAAGGTGAACTAATAGTAAAAAAACAAGGTAAATATGGTGTTGTAAGTATAAATGGTGGAAAATTATTAGATTGTAAATATGACTATATAACAGGAGATAATTATTATAGTGAAGAGAAAAAATATGAATTAGATGGTTATATTGTAGGGATAAATAATGAAGATGGAAAAATGCAATATGGATATATAAATAATAAACGTGAACAAATTTTAGATGTAGAATTTGATAAAATTTATAGAATGAATGATGTAAAAGATGACGAAAATATATATTTATTAGCAGAAAAAGATGGAAAAATACAATTATATAAAAATAATAAATTATTATTAGATAACAATTATCAATCAATAAATTATAGTGAAGATAGTAAACTATTAATCTTACAAAAAGATGGAAGATACGGGGTAACAGATCTAAATGGAAAACAAATTTTAAGTGTAGATTATGAACAAATTAGAATTCCAGGAGATTATATAATAGCTATTAAAGATGGAAAACAAGTGATTTTTGATTTAGTAGGAACACAAAAAGAAAATTTAGCTTATACAAACATATTAAAAACAGAAAATGAAAATTACAATATAACAGTTGATAAAAATGATAAATATGGTGTAATTAATAAAGATGGAAATATTTTAATAGGTAACAAATATAACTATATACAATATTTGTATGATAATTATTTTATTGTAGGTGGAGAAACAGGAAAATCTGGAATTATAAACGATAAAGGTGAGGAAATACTACCTATAAAATATGAAGTAATACAAAAGTTAGACAAAAATAATATTGTTCAAGCTATGGTAGGAAATGTATTAGAATTATATAGCAAAGAAATGAACAATATAGTTTCAATGGAAAATGGAAAAATAGAAATAAATGATGAATATATAAAAGTTTACTCAAATAATCAAACAACATATGTTAGCAATGATGGAACTTTAAAAACAAATTTCGAAATTTTTAATAATAATATTTTCGCTTCTGAAAGAGAAGGAAAATGGGGATTTGTAAATAAAGATAATAATGTTGTAGTAGACTACCAATATGATAAAGTTACAGAAGTAAATGAATTAGGATTCGCTGGAATTAAGAAAGATGGAAAATGGGGAGTTATAGATGGAAAAGCAAATATAATTCTTGAACCTACTTATAAAATTCCAGAACAAAATGGTGAACCTTATTTTATAGGAAAATATTATAAAGTTATTTCAGGATATGAAATAGAATATTTTACAGACGATATAAATGAACAATAAAAATTACAAAAGATAATAGGGCGAAGAGTCGCCCTATTATCAAATTTTAGAAAGAGGGAATAAAAATGTACCAACAATTAGGAATATCAGAAAGAGTGGAATTATTAGCACAAAAGGCAGAAAATGAATTAAAAGATGAATTTAACAAGATTGATAAAATATGTGAAATTAATAGTATAAAAGTTTTAAAAGCATTTCAAGATAACAATTTATCAGAAATACATTTTGGAACTACAACAGGATATGGGTATAGCGATATAGGAAGAGATACTATAGAAAAGATATATTCACAAATTTTTAAAGCAGAAGATAGTTTAGTTAGAAATCAATTTATTTCTGGTACACATGCTTTAACTGTAACATTATTTGGATTATTAAGACCAAATGATACTTTATTAAGCATTTCTGGAACACCATATGATACGCTACATGAAGTAATAGGAATAGAAGAAAATGAAAGTTCTTTAAAGTCATTCGGAATAAATTATGAAGAAATAGATTTAATAGACAATGATTTTAATTATGAAAAAATACAAGAAAAATTAAAAAATAGTAAAATAAAACTTATAGAAATTCAAAGATCAAAAGGATATTCAACAAGAAAAACAATTAGTATAGAAAAGCTAGAAAGAGTAGTAAAAGCAATAAGAGAAGTAGATAAAGATGTAATAATAATGGTAGATAATTGTTACTGTGAATTTACTGGTGAAAAAGAACCAATAGAAGTTGGTGCAGATATTGCAGTTGGCTCACTTATAAAGAATTTGGGTGCAGGAATCGCTACAAATGGTGCATATGTAGTAGGAAAGAAAAAACTAATTAAACTGGTAGCAGAAAGATTAACTGCTCCAGGAGAGGGAAAAGAAGTAGGTCCTTCTTTAGGTGCAAACAAACAGTTTTTAGAAGGATTATTTTTTGCACCAAGTGTTGTTGCAAGTAGTTTAAAAACAGCTATATTAACTAGTAAAATGGTAGAAGAACTTGGTTATAAAGCAGAACCAAGATACTTTGAACCAAGAGCAGATATAGTTCAAAATATAGAATTTGGAAATGCAGAAGATCTTATTAAATATTGTCAAGGAATACAAAAAGGTTCTCCTGTAGATTCTAATTCTGTCGCAGAGCCATGGGAAATGCCTGGTTATACAGATAAAATAATTATGGCAGCAGGAGCGTTCACACAAGGTTCATCAATCGAACTATCTTGTGATGGACCAATAAGACCGCCATATATTGCTTTTCAACAAGGTGGTTTAACATATCAATATGGAAAATTAGGAGTACTAAAAGCGATAGACAATTTATTAAAAAAATAAATAGGAAAGATGGATAATATGAAAGTAGTTGTAATAGGTGGAGGACCAGCTGGAATGATTTCAGCAATAACATCAGCAAAGCAAGGAAATGATGTAATATTATTAGAAAAAATGAAATTATGTGGAAAAAAGCTATTAATAACAGGAAAAGGTAGATGTAATATAACAAGTAGCTTACCAATGGATGAATTTATAGAAAATATTCCGGAAAATGGTAAGTTCTTATATAGCGCCTTTAAAAATTTTACTAATGATGACATAATAAATTTATTAAAACAAAATAATGTATATGTAAAGGAAGAAAGAGGAAATAGAATTTTTCCTTGCTCAGATAAATCTTTGGACGTGCTAAAAGCATTAGAAAATGAAATGAAAAAACAAAATGTAAAAGTGTTTACAGAAAGTGAAGTAAAAGAAATAAAAGTATTGGATAATACTGTAGAGAAAGTAGTATACTTAAATAAAAATAATAAATTAGAAGAAATAAAAGCTGAAAAAGTAATATTAGCAACAGGAGGAAAAAGTTATCCTCTTACTGGTTCTACAGGTGATGGATATGCTATTGCAGAATCTCTTGGTCACACTATAACCAAAATAAAAGGTTCTTTAATTCCATTAACCGCTAAGAATAAAGATTTAGAAATATGTAAACAAATGCAGGGATTAGCTTTAAGAAATATATCTATGAAGCTAGTAAATGTAGAAAACAATAAAACTATATATGAAGACTTTGGAGAATTATTATTTACCCATTTTGGAGTATCTGGTCCAACAATTTTAAGTGCTTCTGCACATCTATTAAGATATAAAAATGTAGATGAATTATTATCAGATGGAAAAATAAAACTACAAATAGACTTAAAACCAGCTTTAAGCAAAGATAAGCTAGATACAAGATTACTTAGAGATTTCGAGAAATATAAAAACAAACAAATTATTAATGCTTTATATGATTTATTACCTAAAAAAATAATAGAGCCAATTATAGAATGTGCAGGAATATCTAGTTGTAAAAGGATAAATGAAATAACTAAAAAGGAAAGAGAAAATTTAGTTAATGCCATAAAAAATTTAAAAATCACAATAAGTGGGTTTAGACCTATAGAAGAGGCAATAGTTACAAGAGGTGGAATTAGTACTAAAGAAATAAACCCGAAAACAATGGAATCTAAAATAATAAAGGGATTATATTTTGCAGGAGAAATTATAGATGTAGATGCATACACAGGTGGCTTTAATTTACAAATAGCATATTCAACAGGCTATACAGCAGGATTATAAAGAATAAACATATAAATGATATAATGAACTATATGCTAATAATAAGAGGAGAATGAATGAAAAGTTATAATACTATAGAAAATGAAGAAACAAGTGAATTAGTAGAAAAAAAGTCGAAATTTATAGCTAATATAATACATATTAATAAACCAGAAGAAGCCGAAGCAAAATTAGGAGAAATACGAAAAAAATATTATGATGCAAGACATAATTGCTATGCATATAGAGTATTAGACTGTGATAATAACATAATAGATAGAAGTAGTGACGATGGAGAACCTTCTGGTACAGCAGGTGCCCCTATGTTAAACATATTAAAGATGGAAGAATTATGCAACATATTAGTTGTAGTAACTAGATATTTTGGTGGAATATTACTTGGTACAGGAGGACTAGTAAGAGCGTATTCTCAAGCTACCCAAGACGTAATACAAAAAAGTAAAATAGTACTAAAGCAAGAAGGATATGAAGCCACAATAGAAATAGAGTATAAAGATTTTGAAAAATTAAAATACTTCTGTAAGGTAAATGAAATAAATATTAAAGAAGTAGAATATTTGGAAAATATTATGGCAAAATTAGAAATGAAAAAAGAAAGTCAAGTTTTATTTATGCAAAAAGAAAATCTTAATTTTGACTATTTAAACTATAAAGTTATACAAGAAAAATTTATTTAATATTAAATAAGAATATCTTCTAACAAAATACAATATCTTCCATTTTAACTTGAAAAAATTTCCAAAAAGCCTTGCAAAAAATGGAAAAAGATAATATAATTTGAATTGTAAAAAATTTACAAATTTTAACAGTAGGGGGAAGAGAATTGAAAGAAAAAATTACTATATTAATTGCGGATGATAACATTGATTTTACTAGGACTTTATCAGCGCATTTGGAGAACATGGATGATATTGAAGTTGTGGGAGTGGCAAAGGATGGAAATGAAGCTTTTGAAATTATAAAAGGAACGCATCCAGACATTTTATTGCTAGATGTAATAATGCCACATTTAGATGGAATTGGTGTTTTAGAAAAACTTAATGAAACTCCAATGACTAAGAAACCGATAAGTATAATGTTGTCTGCAGTTGGACAAGATAAGATTACTCAACAGGCGATATCGCTGGGTGCTCAATATTATGTTGTAAAACCATTTGATATAGACTTATTAATGAAGAGAATACGAGATCTAAAATATTACCAACCCTGTCAAAATAATAGTTTTATAGCAAGAGATAATAAACCACAATACATAGACATATCTCCAGAAAATAAAAAAGATGAAAGAAATCTAGAAGCATTAGTAACAAATCTAATCCATGAAGTAGGTGTACCAGCACATATAAAAGGATATCAATATTTAAGAGAAGCAATTATGATGGTAGTAAATGATATAGAAGTAATAAATCAAATAACAAAACAATTATATCCCGATATAGCTAAGAAATTCCATACAACACCAAGTAGAGTAGAGCGTGCAATTCGTCATGCAATAGAAGTTGCATGGAGTAGAGGAAAAGCAGATGAAGTAGAAAATATATTTGGATATACAGTATCTGCAATAAAAGGAAAGCCAACCAATAGTGAATTTATAGCAATGATTGCAGATAAGCTAAGATTAGAATTAAAGACTGCATAAGATTTAAGAGAAACCTAGAAGCGGAAGAGATGCAAGATTTGAAAAATAGCCACTAAACCTATAAAGTATAGGACAATACATATAGATTTAGTAAAAAATCTGCTACTAAGCCAATAAATGAAATAGTCAAAAAACAATAAACTTTTCTTATTCATTGGTTCATGTTTTGAATATTTATAACATGAATTTTTGAATAAGGAAGTTTTTTTAGTATGGAGCAAATTGATTATGAGGTAGATGAATTTATTGATTATTGTACAAGTAAGAACTTATTAACAAAAACAATAGGGAGTTATGAACAAACTTTAAGATTATTAACACAGTATTTAAAAGATAATTATAAAGTAAAATCTGCAGGAGATACAAAGAAATTACACATTAGAGAATATATTAAATATTTACAAGAAAGAGGAAAATATACAGTAGTAAGTAATCAGAATTCAAAGATTATTAACTTTCCAGAAAATAGAGAGGACTATGGAAAAAAGATTAGTACAACTACAATTAATAACTACATCAGAAATATTAAAGTGTTTTATAACTATCTTTATGAAAATAGGTACATTATGACTAATCCAGTAGCAAGAATAAAAGAAATAAAATGTGCTAGAAAAGTAGTTGGATTTATAGATGATGAAAATTTTAATAGATTATTAAAAGCATTTGATTTGTCTAAGTTTCATGAATACAGAGATTATGTTGTAGCTCAATTAATTTTTGACACAGGGATGAGACTTGGAGAAACTTTAGCTATTGAAGAAACAGATATAGATTTTATAAGAAGAACTATATTATTAAGAGCAGATATTACAAAGGGTAAAAAAGATAGATACGTATTTTTTTCTGAAGAAATGTCAAAAGTATTAAGGAGATGGATACACTATAAAGACAGATATAGACAATCTCCATATGTATTTTGTACTAATAAGGGAAAAGCTTTAAAAGTTAATAATTATGAAACTAATTTTAAAAAATATGGAGAAAGAGTTGGATTGTCCGATATTCATCCTCATATGCTAAGAAATAATTTTGCGAAAAGATTTTTAATGCAAGGTGGAGATATTTATACACTTTCAAGAATATTAGGACATTCTTCTGTAAAAGTAACAGAAGAGGCTTATTTAGATTTAGATGAAAATGATTTAAGAATAAATTATCAACGTTATTCACCATTAGCTAATCTAAAAAGAGGGTAAGAGTGAATATTATGATTGTGAAAGAAAAGGATTTAAGTAAAATTATAAAAAATAATTTTCATTTAAGAACTTTATTATTAGAACTAGAAGGGATTATTGAAGGACATATTAGCTTTATAAAAGCAATATGCATATATAGTCATAAAAAAGGTATATTAAATATTTTTGAATTATTGCATAATATAAGAATTGATATAGCTTCGCAATATAAGATAATATATAGAGAAAAAGAAAAGATTTTAGAAATTAAATTAGATAATGGTCAAAATGTGAAACTAACTGTAATAAGGTAGTAAAGCGAGAAAAAGATTAAAATATAGAGAAAATTGGGTAATTTATTGGATTGTAATTTAAAGAGAATTATTGTAAAATACTACCAACCTTTCGCTTAAAGGTGGAAAGGGGGATAGTAAATTATGACTTCATACGATTTGATTTGGCAATTGATAGATATGCTTTTAGCAGAAAAATCAAAAGCTGAAGAAACAAACGAAGACAAAGACTAGGAGTATACAATACATAGTCGGAAGTAGAAGTGAAATTGCAGTTCGCTTCTGCTTTTTTTTTAGGCAAAAAAATAGTATGTGCAATTGCAGTACACATACTGATAGCAAATTGACTTCATACGATTAAAGACACATTTGCTTAAGCTACTTATATATTAGCATAGAAACTAATAAAAGTCAAATTATTCTTCTAAGTTTTCTAATCCGTATTCAATAATTTGATTAATAACACTATTAAAACTTAATTCATTTTTTTCTGCTAATTCATTTATTTTATCAAAAGTTTTACCACTTATTCTTATAGTTCTTGTAATAGTATCATTACTTTTTTTGGATTTTTCTATTTTTAATTTCTCCATATTAATCACCTTTTTTATTATGTACAAAAACAGAATAAAAATAAGTATACAAAAATGTGTACAAAACAAAAAAGTTGTGATACAATGTAGAAAAATAAAGAAAGGGGTAGTGTTATGGAAAATAAACACGCTAAAAATTCAAAACAAAAATTTATTATTATTGGAGTGATTATTGCTATTATTGTTATAGTAGCTGGTTACTTTATGGTTAGGCAAGTTAGAATGAACGAAGCACAAAAGAGAGTAGAAGAGGCAACAGCTAATTTAAGAAATACTTTAAATGGAGGAATTAGTAATAATGGAGGTAATTCAACAACTCAAGAAGTTATAGACTATATTAATAATAGTTTAGTATTAGAAAATGCAGTAGTAGATGAATTTGATACTTATTATAATACTAAAGTTTGGGGATTATCTGACATAAAGGTAAAAAATAATGGCGATAAATCGATTACTCAAATAACTATAACAGTTTATTTTAAAGATGAAAATGGTAATACAATAGGAGAAAATAATATTAATATTGGAATTGCAGATATTTATAATACAGTATCAGCATTAAAGCCTAATTATGAATGGGTAAGTGAAAAAGACCATTATTATGAATTAAAGAATTTGTCTGATAATATTAATCCTACAAGAAATGAAATAAAAATCACAAATGTTAAATTTGAAAAATAAAAGGAGAACAAGAATAAATAGGAATTGAAATGGCATTAATAAAATGTCTAGAATGTGGAAAAGAAATCAATACAAGATTAAAGGAGATAAAGCAAAATGATTATATTACTATTAAGTATTATAATTTTAGAAATATTACTGTTTGCTCTTATAAAAAACAAAATAGTAAAATATATAGGAATATTGATATCTGTCATATTGAATATTATTCCTAAAGAATATCCTTTCGGGTATCAGTTAATTTTAAATTTAGTTATTACTATAATTGCAATAATTTTTTTAATAAGACAAAAATATTTGATTGAGAAAGAAAAAGGAATATATACAAATTATGAAAGTAGTTTAGGATTAAGAGTTATTTGTTTCTTAATTCCATTAGTTGGACTTATTATATATGCTGTTAATATAGTACAAAATCCAAAGATAGCAAAAGAATGTGGTAAAGTTTCTTTAATAGGATTTATTATTGGTTTAGTAATATCTTTAGCAACTACTTTTATAATAATATACGGATAAATAAAAAAGCACATTACAATAAAGTATTGTGCTTTTAATATGTTTACAGGAAACATGAGGCTTAAATTTAAGTTGTTTTTTATATTGGATAGTGTAGTTTTTATAACTAATAAAGAGAACTGAAAATAAAAGAAAAATAAAAGTCAATTTTATTCGGGGCTATTTTGATATTAAACGACTGTATATGCAGAAGCTAAATATCATAAAAATTATGTTCTTAAAAGTTAATAAATAGCCCCGTACATAGAAATTGTGCGATTATTATTTTGTCGAATAAATCGCACAATTTCAACGGTTAGAATAATCCTATATGGATTTTGAAGAATTTTTAATCGGGGTAACTAAAAAGAAATAAGTTAGGACATTCCTTTATTTGTATATAAGAATATTAAGTAATGTCCTAATTTATATAATTATTTAGTTAATATAATAATATTTCCATCTTTGTTAGAACCTTTTCGCTGAGTTCTAATATTATGAGCTTTTAATAGTCTACCTAGTGATGAATAGTTTTGTTTTAAATAAATATCTGGCAAAGTTTGAATGTCAGACAAAATATCATTTTGTTTTTCTTTTGATAAGATAGTGTTTAAGTAATTATTGTTTTGTAAATATGATAATATAATTTTTTGATTTTCTTCTTTAGTTTCAGAAGTAATTTTATCAATACTATTATCAAGTTCAATATTATCAATTTGAAAAATATCCTTTAAATATTTTACTGGGTTTTTCTTATAATTAATATAGTTATTATATTCTTCTTTGATATAATAATATTTTGCAAGATATAGTTCATACTTTTGAAGAATAATATTGTATTCTAATAAAGGATATTTTTGTTGTATATATTTTTGAAAATTATTAAAGGCTTTTAAATAATATTTTTGGTCGAAATTCAATATTTGTTCTTTTGATTTATCTCCTGTATCCAAAAAAGAAATTTTTTGTTCTAATAAATCTGTAGGTAATGATGTAATACTAGCTTTATAATAGTTATAATTTTTATCATTTAAATAAGGTGTTTTTATTCCTGTTGCTTTATATAGAAGAATACTAGAATAAATATTAATATTTACTAATTCAAAAGATGATAGAAAATTATATTCTAGTTCAAGACTTTCTATATCTTCTTTTCTATAATGAGCTTTTGTATCATGAATAATATATAAAGTTTCTACATTCCCTCTATATCTGCCAGAAAATTGTGCAATATCTATAATATCATGTGCTTCACAAAACATAGATGTAATATTATCATCTTTTATATTAATACCTTCTCTTATTCTTGAGGTGGCAAGAACAATATTTATATTTTCTGGTAAAGCTTCTTGTTTTACAATATAATCAACTAAAAATGGCATATTATTTAAACATGATTTTAATTTGTCATTTTTGGTATTACTTTTTTCCGTTTTACAACGACTATCACTAATTATAATTCCAATAGAACTAGTATCTACATTAAAATCTTTTGTTAATTTTTTATAATAACTGTTACAAATATCAGTTACGGAATTAGCCATGTATATCATTTTATTTTGTGAATTAGCTTGCGATAAAAGTTGAAAGGCTTTAGCTTTACTAATTACTTTTATAGATTTAGGTTTTACATTCCTACATTCATCAGTAAAATCAAAGTGTTTAAAATTTTTAAAATGTTCAAAAAATGGTAAAACATTTTTGGTAGTTGCTGATAAACAGATAATTTTTATACCATGTGCATGATAGTATTGTATTAATGAATATAAATAAAATGCGGTATCTGTGTAGCCAGCATCTGCAATTAAAGAATGTACTTCGTCTATAACTATATATCTAAATCCTAGTTCATTTAACTTTTCTAATGCTTCAGGACTCTTAAAAAATCCTTTTAATGAATGATGAGTGATGACATAATTAGAGCCATAGTTTTTACATTCAATATAATCATTAGAAAAATTTATATTCTTTAACATTTGTTCTTTAATTAATTTTCTTGAAGTGATAAATAAAATTTTTTCAAATCCGTGCAATTCTTTGGTGAGGCAATTCTGTATCCAAGTATTTTTACCAGCACCAACTCCAGCTGTTATTAATATTAAATTATTTTCATCCTCTTTGGTACCATCATAGAGTTTAGTTTCTGTATATTGTATGTAATCCCAAGAGTCTTTAAAATCAGTTTTTCCTATTATTTCTTCTTTGTGTTCTTCGATTACTTCTGATAAGTATTTACTACCCATATTTTTCCAACTCCTTTTGACAGATTATACCATATTAATACTTTAAAATGTAATATTTTTATGATAGAATTACGAAAAATGGGGTGATATTATGCAAGGATTAGCTAATTTAGAATTAATAAAAAGTTTTTTTTCAAAAATAAAAGATGAGGTTAAATGGGATAACAGTATAGGGCATTATAATATAGATAGATATCTAGAAAATGTGGTGGCTGAACTTTTAAACGAAATATATGGTTATAAATTGATTAATATAAACAAAGAAAAGGCAAATTATCCAGGAATAGATTTAAGAGATAAAATTAATAGGGTTGCAGTACAAGTTACAGCTGAAAATACTAGTGCGAAGATAAATGATACAATAGATATTTTTGTAAATTCAAAAGAAAATATGAAAAAAGATTATGATAGATTAATAGTTTTTCTGATAAAAGAGAATAAAATAAAATACAATTCAACTAAAATAAAAACTCAAGGTATAAAGTTTGATATAAATAAAGACATTATAGATTTTAAAATGTTATATGAAGAATTGGAAGATTATACTAATGATAAACTGTCTAAAGTATTGAATATATTAGAAAAAGAATTTCAAAACAAAATAAGTATTGATTTAGATAAGGTTAAGAAAAGAGAGTGTGTTAACAATTGTGAATTTTATATTCCAAGAACATTCATAAAGGCAGAAGAGTATGGAAAAGTGGGAGAAAGAAATGGAATGTCAATAGAAGAAATATTAAAAAAATATAATAATGTAATTCTATTGAGTGAAGCGGGAAATGGAAAAACAGAAGAAGTGAAACATTTAGTTAATAGAATTAATAAAAAAGAGAAGTATATGTTTCCATTCTATGATAGATTAAATAAATATATAGACGAGGATATTGAAGAATTAATACCAAAGGAGTATAAAGGAATAGAATATGAAAAAATAATTTTTATTTTAGATGGACTAGACGAAATTAATGAAAATAATAGACAAATTTTTATAAAAAAAACTAGAAAGATTTTGTGAAAACAATAAAGACGTAAAAGTAATAGTAACGTGTAGGACTAATTTTTATAAAATACATAATAAGGACTTTGATGGAATGATATCCAATTTTAATGAATATGTTTTTTGTGATATTAGTAAAGACGATATTAATTTAATTTTGAATTATAGAAATATAGATTTAAACGATTTTTGGAAAGAAATTATTGAAAAAAGATTAGGAAAAATGATATATAATCCATTTTATTTAGAAAAAATAATTAAATTATATTTAAAAGATGGAAAATTACCTAATAGAGAAAATATAATGGACACCGTTATAATAGAGAGTTTTAAATTAGACGAGAATAAATATAAAAATTCATTGGATGTAGGACAAGAAAAAAGAGAAATATATAACTTATTATCAATTATAGCAATAACATTAGAAATGTTAGGAAGAAATTATTTAAGTGAAGAAGAATACTTTTCGTTATTAGAAATAAAAGAGAATAGAATAAAAATAGAGTATTCTAGTATATGGAAAAAAGATACAATGGACAATTGGGGATTTATTCATAATAATTTTGGTGAATATTTAGCATCAACCATATTAGAAAAATGTCCAATAGAAGATATCAAACAAATTATATGTTATGAAGGAACAAATAGAATTAGGGAAACTTGGGTTAATACACTTTCTTATTTGGTAAATAGAGAGAAAAACAAAAAAATAGTCGACTGGATTTTGGAAGTAATGCCTGAATTTATTGCATATATAGAAGATGGAGTAATTACTGAAGATAGAAAAAGCCAAGTTTTTAGAAGAGTTTTTAATGAATACAAAAATAAGAAAAAATGGATGCCATATATTTTATATGAGCGTAGAAAATTAATTAATACAGAAGAAAATTTTGAAATGATTTTAAACGAAATAAAAAGAAATGAGCATTATACAATAACAGGAAATTCACTATATATATTAAAAAATTTAGAGAATTTATATGGAAAAGAAGAAAAAGTAAAAGAACTAATGAAAGATGTTTGTACTAATGAAAACTATACACATTATAATAAAAAACACGCTTTAGATGTATTAGCAAATTTGAAATTGGGAGACAGTAATGATTTACAAGAAATTATAAAATATAATAAAAAGGACAGTTCGGAATTAAGAAGAGGATATTTTCATTATTGTAATCAACTAGACATTGTTACTGAAAATATAGATATGTTTTTGAGGTATTACGAAATTGAACAAGAAGGAATTGTAGCTAAATGGAGAGATGATAATGAAATCGAAGAAGAACCGTATTCATATGAAGAACACTTGGAATTTGAAGTAGCGTTTTCTAAAATAAATACTAAAGAAGCTATTAATAAAATTATTGATTTCTTAAAAAGTAAAAAAGTAAAAGAAAGAAGATTTGAGAAAAATATAATTTCAAATTTTATAAAATCTATTAGACATGTTTATATAAATAATAATGAATATATAAATATAATCCTTGATTTATATTTAATCTGTGAAGAAAATTACGAAAATGAAGCAATGAGACTCATAATAAAAGAACTTAATAATGAAAATTTAAAATTAGAGTTCTTTAAAAAATATATAATAAAACCACAGAAAATGTTTGTAAGAGCTTATGAGATAATAATGGATGACGAGTGTATGGAAGTGTTATATAAAATGTATTTAAAAAATGAATGTAACAATGAAATAGTTTTAAGTGTTTTAAGATTTTGTGATAGAAATACTAGATTTTATATACGACTAAAAGAGTTATATGAACAGAGAACAGGAGATATTATAAAAGCAATAAAAGTAATTGATTATGACGCTATTATAAATAAAAGTACTCAAAAATTTTTTGACGCTATTTTTGATAAAAATGAATTTGTTAAGTTTTTAAGAAGTTTTTTTGAAAAAATTGGAAAAGAAAGTATTTGTAATGATGATATAGATGAATTCAGACATGAATGGTTGTACACAGACGAAGATTATCGTTATTTAGGGCACTTTTTAAGATATAATTTAGAGGAAAAAGAAAAGATAAATAAGGATATGTGTGAAAAATGGGATTGGGATTATTTTATATGTGTACAATGTTATGAAATTTTATCAAGAAAAAATAATATAACTGTTAATGAAAAACAGAAAAATAAAATATATGAAATATGTCTAAAATATTTAGAAAAAGTTAATTTTAGGAAAGCTATTAAATATAAAAAGGATAATTCATGGACTATTAATGTTTTTTGTGTATACATAGCTTTTTTTAGAGATAGATTTGATTTCGAATTTCCTAAAAATATATTATTAGACATGTTAGAATATGAATATCCAATTGATAATATGTATAAAGGAATACAGTATATAGAGCAAAAGGTAAATAAAATGGATGTGAAAAATAGAATAATCGAAAATTTAAATAACGAAAATATTCGCCACGAAGTATTTGAAAACCATATAAATTATTGTATACGAAATAAAATAGATGATTGTATAGAAAGTGTGGGACATTATATATTAAATAAAAATTTGAGTGATTCTGAAAGAATAAATGCTTATGAATATTTAGTAAAAACGATAGGAATAGAAAAATTTATAGAACGATATTTTTATAATTTAAATGAAGAATTTCAAAGACTACTTTTAGATAGGATAATAAAAGCAGATGCTCATATAATAGAAGATTGGATGGTGAAAAAACTAAAATATTCTAGAAAAATAGAAAAGAAAATGGCATATGCCAAATATTTAATATATATACAAAATGAATACGGTATTAAATATTATTATGAATGGTGCAAAAAAGAAAATAGAGTATATTTAGATAGGACATCATATAAAAATATTAATGAAGCTTTGGGAAATGTTAATAGAATTGAATTAATTGAATATCTCGTAAAGTTTCTAGAATTAGCTTTATTTACTCCAAAGTTTAAAGATAGGTCTTTTGTAGGAATTTATAGTAATATTAGAAGTGCCATATTGAATATAGGAACGAGTAATACAGAGAATTTTTTAACCGTAGAAGGATACTTAAAAAAGATGATAAATATATATAGTGAAAAAGAGAATATAGGAGTCGTAAATTACTTGATAGATGATATAGAACTTCAATACTGTGAAAAAAGAGTACAGTATAAAAATATATTGGAAGTTAGAAGAAAAGTAAAGAGTATATATAATACATATATAGTAACAGATAAATGGATATAATTTTAGACCAATAACCATTTATTGGTCTTGTTTTAACTATAAAAATGAGATAAAATAAAGCTATAAATAAACAAAACATAAACCAATAAAGATTAAGACTATTATAAAAATTGGTTGGGTTTAGCAGTAAACATAAATTTCACACAACACCAAGTAGAGTAGAACGTGCAATTCGTCATGCAATAGAAGTTGCATGGAGTAGAGGAAAAGCAGATGAAGTAGAAAATATATTTGGATATACTGTATCTGCTACAAAAGGCAAACCAACAAATAGTGAATTTATTGCAATGATTGCAGATAAATTACGCCTTGAATTAAAATCAGCTTAAAAATTTTTATAGCTATACAGCTCTAAGCATTATATCAATTTATTAATATATATTCTATAGCTATAAAATTCAAGAGTCTTAGGTTTAAGATAATGTGAAGAGGGTAAGATAGACCAACTAACTTAAATAAAAAATACCAACAAATTTTTAAGATTTATGGGTTATATAATAAATAGAAATTGCCTTCTGTTTATTGGATTAAAATTCAATAAATAGGGGGTTTTTATTATGCGTGAATTAGACGTACAGATTGATCATTTCATGCTAGAATGTGAAACAAAGGATTGAGCAAAAGAACAATGAGTAGTTGTGAGGGGACAATTAGATTACTTGCTGAATTTTTAGAAAAGGAGAGTGGAATAGAAGATGCAAATGATGTAAGAGGGCGACATCATAGAATGGAATATCATGAAAAGTCGTTAAAGATAAAGTTAAATAATGAGTAGAAATTAGAATTAATAATATTGAAGAAATAAAAGTTATAAACTTGTAATTTTAAATAAAATATTGTAAAATATTACCAACCTTTCGCTTGAAGGTAGAAAGGGGTGATACCAATGACAAATTCCGAACTAATTTTGCGATTAGTAGAAATGCTTCTACAACAAAAAGAAGAAACTATGAAAGCAAAAGAAGAAAAGAATGAAGACTAGGTTGTATACGATACATAGTCGAAACAGAGTAGAAGTTGTGGTCTGCTCTGTTTTTTTGAGCAAAAAAATAGTATGTGTAGTTGTGGTACACATACCTGATACAAATGACAACTCCGAACTAAGAATGCATTTGCTTAAGCTATTTATATATTAGCATAGAAGCTAACAAAAGTCAAATTATTCTTCTAAGTTTTCTAATCCATATTCAATAATTTGATTAATAACACTATTAAAACTTAATTCATTTTTCTCAGCTAATTCATTTATTTTATCAAAAGTTTTACCACTTATTCTTATAGTTCTTGTATCATTACTTTTTCATGTGAATCATTTCTTAGCATTGGGATTTATACTGTATACAAAAATTAAATATAAATAGAAAAACATATACTACACAAAATTGAAAAAAAGCTGTACATTGTAATACAACTATAGTATAATACAAAAGAATTTAATTTTTAGACGGTTTTACTCTTTTTTAAAGTAGATTATCTACAAATATAATTCAAATATTAAGAAAAGGAGGAAAACTGTAATGAGTGATAAAACAATTATATGTAAAGACTGTAACAAAGAATTTATATTTACAGAAGGAGAACAAGCTTTTTATGCAGAAAAAGGATTTGAAAACGAACCAGTAAGATGTCCAGACTGCAGAAAAAAAAGAAAAAATAATCAAAGAAAAGCTTAGTAATAAAACATTAAAATAACTTCAAGATTAAAATTGAAGTTATTTTTTTTTGAAAACTTACAGATATATGTACTAAAATCAAAATGTATCATTTTTTGGTTTACTACATAGCAGAGAGGAAGTTTTATGGAAATAATTATTGTTAATGTTATGTTTAAAAACTTATTTGACAGTTATAAATTTTGATCCTATAATTTAATAGTCTTATAAAATTATGGGGGATGATTGTATGTGGTTAATATTTGCAACAATAACAATTTTACTGTGGGGAGCGTCAGAAACGATATTTAAAAAAGTTTCTACAGCAGAAAAATATAGTGTATTAAAACTAATTTCATATAATGGTATAATTTTGGGAATATGTGCAGTAATTTTTATGGTAATTACAAAAACACAAATAAATTTTCAAATAATAAAAACATATTTACCAGTAGCTTTAATATATATTGCATCAATGTTTTGTACATACAAAGCAATGACTCTTGTAAAAGTTTCAATTTTATCGCCATTACAAAATTCATCTTGTGCTATAACAACAATATTATGTATATTTTTGCTAAAACAAGAAGTGGGAATACCACAAATAATCTCTATTGCAGTAATTATAATAGTAATGATTTTACTATCAATAAATAAAGATGAAGTTTTACGTTTAGAGTCTGGTGATAAAGAAGCAGATGAAAGAAACGCAAAAAAAGCATATTTATTATATCTAAAAGGAATTGCGTTTGCTCTTGGATATTGGCTTTTAGATGGTATAGGTTCATTTATGGATGACTATACATTAGAAGCAGAGTTATCAGCAGAGCAAGTAATTATTACATATTCTTTTATATATTCAGTAATAGGAATTATTTGTGCAATTATAGTGAAAAATAAAGAAAAAGGTTATAAATATATAGATATTAAAAATAATAAATTAAAATTATTGGGAACTTTATTAGAAACAGTTGGGCAGTATACATATATTTATGCTTTTGCATTTGGCGATGCAGCTATAGCTTCACCATATATTGCAGCATATAGTATAGTAACTGTTATATTATCTAGAATTTTCTTAAAAGAAAAATTGAAAAAGAAACAATATATATTAATAGGAATAATCTTAGTAGCATTAGTAATACTTTCAATATAGTAATAACAAGAAAATACAATAAGTAAAAACATAGTTTAATATTTAAAAATAATAAAGACAAGAGCATCTTATACGTTGTGTGGTATAAGATGCTCTTTGAGGTATTGAAATTATTCGTTTTCGAAACTAGAAATCACATTAAATTGACTTTTGACTTTGTTATATTGGTCTAAGAGACTGATATTGGGTATTAATGCGACATGTAATAATGTTTTTGACCCAACTGTTGTGACATTAAATTGGAGTTTTGCTAATCCTAATGAATGTAAATAATTAAATTTGCTACAAAAACTAGGAATTTTAAAGTTTTCAGTCTGTCGTAGCACAGTAAATTGGACTGAAACAGTAATCTGTCTTCCAATAACCGAAATTGAAAATAAATTATTTGATATAGTTAAAATTTTCTGTATTTTAACTATATTTAACAATTCAGCTATTGGAGCCAATTCATTAAAAGGTTTTACGAGAGAAATAATGAAAGTTTCATCAACAGATATATCAGAATCTGGATTTGAAGTGTCTTCACAATCGTAAGAGTACTTTTCTTGAAGCGAAACTATAAACTGATTAGAAGATTCCTCATAATTAAAACTTGGAATACATTCTTTAAAAAGAGCGTTCCATGTTAAGAGTAAACTTTCATCAACTTCTGAAGATGTTTTTAAAGAAACCTCAAATGCAGGGAAAGATTCCCTAGCTCTATACACATAGATTGATAATCTATCTTGTATAAATTTAAAATTGAAACCATTCTTCAATTTTGGATTTGCTAAGGCATTTAATGCCTTAGCAAATTGCCTTAATAACAGTTGTGTCTTCTTCTGCTATTTTTAGCCGAAGTTCTTTTGTGTTAGCCATAAAATTTTATACCTCCTTTTTTCAACTTAACCTAATGGCATACATTTAGTATACTACAAAAAGCGGATAAAGTAAACATAAAAACAAAAACTAACTATATTGATAAACTGTAAAAACATATTAGATAACGAAAAAGCAAATAGATAAGAAAATAAACAACTAAAATTCTTGTCAATGATTTTTGAAAATGTCCCAAAATTTTTAAAACATAAGCCCTAAAAAAT